>MDTA01148123.1_pt1 | contig 28370 bp, 30 predicted proteins | sample 811151 | NCBI WGS metagenome assembly MDTA01 (sample SAMN05326648, study PRJNA326480) | marine metagenome | isolation source: seawater | place: Indian Ocean: South | collected 2010 | reverse complement strand
TATATATTATTACTCAAAATCAATTTATAGTTAATAGCATGAATGATAAAATCGTCCTCTTACTTAATTCTTCAATTTTTGTAGCGCGTGATTTTAAAAAAATAAAAAAATTAATAAAATTTAAAAACAAAGATGAAAAAAAGAAAGCAAATCTTCAATGGGGGCTTCAAAGAATAAAACAACACATACTTGGTTTAAAAAGATTAGAACAATTAGATGTATTTAAGGATTTTTCTAATATTATATTTACAGATAATACAGTAAATTCAAAAATTTTAGTTCCAAGAAAAATAACCAAAACACTACCGCTAAATACAATTTACATACTTAGAAGAATAAATAAGATAGGTAAATTTAACAAAGGTGCAGGATTGATTGAAAATCTTCAATACTGTATAAAGTACATTGAAAATTTTGATTATTTAGTTTATTTTGAACCAAGATTGTATGCTACTAATAACTATTTTTTCAAAGATTTTTTATCAAAACCAAGAAATCTGTTCTATAAACAAAAAAATGATTACAAATCTGGATACTTTGGGGTATCAACTAAAGACTTTATAAATTTTCTAAATAAAACTAATACAAATGAAATGATTGAAAAAAATTTAACAGTAGAGTCTTTACTTTTCAAAGAGTTTGAAAATTTAAAACCTGATTATATTTTAGAAGCATTTACTAAAAGAAATATTGGTTATCAAAAAAAGCTTACTATTCACGATAAAGAAGCTTACGAGATTTACTAGTCAGAGATTATTTTGAGTAATTTCTACCCATAGCATGAAGGCTATCGTAATAAACTAAAGGTGTATCTAAGTAAATACTGTCAGTGAGCTGTTGCAAACCCAACCAACAATCATAATCTGCCCAAAGTGGAAGATTTCTAAACCCCCCCAAAGTATCATAAATCTTCTTGTCTACAATAACAGAAGATGTGATAAAACAATTATGAATTAAAGTAAAGTCATAATTCCATACTTCAGGTAATTTATTTTTTTTTATAAAATTGGTTTTTCTATAAAGATACTTCAAATCTTGGAGATATTGTTCACCATTATACAATTTATATTTTAAATTTTTTTGATAAATTCCCTCTCCAAAATAAGCCTCCGTGGAGGACATTCCTAATTTATTTTTTAACATAGCCTGTAACTGAAGTTCTAATTTGTTTTCAAGCCAAATGTCATCATCGTCTAAAAATGCAAGCAGGTCACCATTAGCTTTTTCTGTTCCAAAATTTCTAATATTACCAGGACCAAATCCATGTATTTCTTTTTGATTTTGTTTTAAATGTACTGTAACTACATTTTTTTCAAATTTTTTGTCGTAATATCTTTCATCTGTTGAGCCATCATTAATAATAATTATTTCGAAATTTTTATAAGTTTGATTGTTTACACTTTCAATAGCATTAACTAAATAATCAAATCTGTTAAAACTTGGAATAATGACAGAAACTAGAGGTTTGTGTTTAGGCTTATATAAAACTTTAGTCTCAATATATTTTTTCATTTATAAACTAGCTTGTTTATTTAATAATAGACTTACATGATTACTAAACAAGAGGAACTTAAACCGTGACATGGATAATTTTTAAATTTTAATCTAATAATCATATTTTGATAGAAGCTTATAAATTTTCAGATATATTGATTGTAAAAAATCTTTAATCAAATAATTGAGAATAAATTTTATATTGTCTTTCAGCTTGGGATTTTGCTATTAATTGTCCAGTTTCAGTAAAAGGTCTGCCGTCAATTATATTGTCACCAATAATTTCTATTGGTGTTGCATTAAATATGTGGTTTTCAGTTGAATAAATTTTATTCCAGTTGTTTCTTTCAATTACCTCATATTTTATATCAAGTTGTCTACATGCATATTGTATTGCTTTACTAAACCCTCCATTTCCAGCGACCGACAGAGATTCAATGTTTAGTTTTTCAAGATAATCTCTAGCGGCAATCCAGTCAGTATTATAAGCAATAGATGAACCATTTAAGAAAAGAACAGTATTTGCAGCACCAATTTCATCTACAGGATTTTCAAGTTCATCTACTAAATGAATAATATCAAATTTGAAAGGCATAGAGACTGCAAAACCTCCAAAAGATAAGGATCTTGCAGCTTGATAGGAGGCGGATATATTATCACAGTAGAATGATTTATAAATTGCATTAATTTTATTTTCTTCAAATTTGGAATTAAAAAATACTGTCCCATTGTTTCCGGGATTTTTTGAAAATGAACCAAAAACTAAAGTGTCTTTATTAATCATTTTTGTGGAGTTGCTCAAGTCCCTTAAACCAGAGAACTTTACCAAACTTCTCTTCATGAAGGGGTGCCATGTTTATATAAATTAATGCACTCAACTTAGTAACTACTTTGTAATCAAAATTATTCAAAATGATTTGTTCTTTAAAATAATTTAATATTTTATTCATCCCCTCAATATGTTTGTAGGAAAAATTGATTTGATTGTTATTTTCATTAAATACAATATTTTTTGAAAACTTCATTAGATTGTATGGCATAATTATCCCACCATTTAATTTAGCTAAATCGTAGTATACGTCACCAGAATCGATAGAAGAACCGAAAGAATCTCTCCAATCAATATAATAAAATTTACTATTACCATACAAAACATTATCAAACTGTAAATCTCCATGAAAGTTTGAAGTGAATTTATTTTCTAGCAGAGTATTAAAATCAAATGATTCTAAGGCACTTCTTAAGCTAGGGTACTCAATATTATTAATAACAAATGTACTTTCGTAGTAATCTTTTCCATAAATTTCAACAAATGCATTTATTCTCTCTTTAGTTTTATCCTCATAAAATTTTTTCAAATCTTTTTTATTTTGATCAACAAGTTCAATATTTGAAAAATATAAATTTATAAAATCCTTAAACAGGTCTATTTCATTTAATTCGTATAGAGTTGACCCCTCGACCCAATCATAAACTAAGAAACTTCCAGTATGATGTACATTTTCTGGTAAAAATTTTATATATTTACTTCTATCAACTAAATTTTTTAGCCTTTCTTTGTCAGGAATAAACTTAATAAATTTATTATTTTCTTTATATGTAATCTCATTATTATTTTTAATTAAGCTAAAAGGTTTGTCCTCAAAAAACAATTTGGCTTTCTCAAGATCGTCAAAATTGCCCGTATCAAACCAATCTAGAGTTATTGCTTTGAAATTATCATATTTTTTGGGGTTGAAGAAAGCAGGAACAAGTTCACCATTTTTAATATTTAGATTTAATTCACTCCAAAATAGTTCGTAATCAGTTATTCCTGCAATGCCTATAAACGCATTTTGAAAACCTTCTTGTGATTTGTTTACAAAGTTAGTGATTGTATTTTCTTTATCAAATTGAACAGTTGAATACTTTTCTGGATAACTAGTTGGATGGACGCCTAACCAGTTTGAATTTAGAGCCGGCAAGGGTGAGGTTAAAAGGCAGTCAGCAGTAATCAAGTAAAAGGGTCTTTGTAAAAATTTTTCCGCACTTAAGGCAGAGAGGCCGGGTCCAGAATTATTTGAATCTATGTCGTCTACGTAAACAAATTCAAAATCATAATTTTCAAAATTTATCTTAAGATATTCTTCAACCAATGAGCCCTTATAAGATAACGTAATTACAAATTTGTAGTCGTTAGGGAATTTATTGATTATTTTAGAAATTATTGCTTGATTGTTTATTGGAAGTAATGCTTTGTTTGTTTCTTGAGTAAGCTGCTTTAGCCTTTCCCCTTTACCGGCAGCTAAGATTAATACCCCCGGTTTAATATGTTCAGAATCTAAACGGCCAGAATCTCTGTTTGTATCGTCTTCTAGTCTAATAACATCATCGACTTCAGGAGTCGAAACTTCTTGCAAAACGGTATCTGTTATCGCTATTACCCTATGTTTTCTTGGTGGAACTACTGTAAAAAAATCACCTTTATTTGCTATAAATTTTTCAACAACTCCATCTTCATTTTCTAACCAGACTTCAGCCTTACCTTCCGCAATATAATTGGTTTCAAGTTTTTTTTCGTGATACTGATAAGAAGTTTTAAAACCCGCATTTATATAAATTCTTTTGTAGCAGTATTTGTCATTTAATTCGAGCCAAACTTCTTTACCCCAAGGTTTATAAATAATATTCATATGTGAATTATTTTAAAAGCGTAAAGAATTAATAAACTATTAATTAATATTTACTTAAAAAAGAAATTCTTAAATGTTTAGCATTTTATAAATAGCAAAATAAATAATAAGTAATTGTGTAGTATTTATTAAGTGAGTGTTGGCATAGCAAATAAATATTTTGATTTCTGGTCTTCAAAAAACATACAAGGACTTGATGAAATAATTCATAATGACTGCGTCTTAATTGATTGGCAAACCAAAATTTATGGAAAGGATGAAATTAGAAACTTTAATCAGTCTTTTTTTAAAACAAATAACATTGATTTAAAAATTAATAAAATGTTTGAAAGCAATGATGAAGTATGGTCTTATTTAACAATTACAATTAATGGCAGAGAAGTTATTGAAGTAGTTGATATATTAAGCTTTAGTGAAAATCAAGTGATAAGCATAAGAGCATTTAAAGGTTAATAATAATTATGAAGGAACTCTTCAAAGATTTACTAAATAATAGAAAAAGCCTTTTAGGCGCTGGCCCGATGAGCACAAACTGCATAAATGCAGCAATAGATATTTCTGAAAAATACAATATCCCAATTCAATTAATAGCAAGCAGAAGACAAATCGATTCAAAATATCACGGAGGTGGTTATGTAAATAATTGGTCAACTGAAAAATTTTCGCATTATGTTGAAAAAAATTCAAAACAACAATCTGTTTTTTTAAGTCGTGATCACTCAGGACCTTGGCAGGGATATTATGAGGTTGAAAATAACTTAGATCTAAAATCTTCTATGGCGTCATGTAAAAAATCTTTAGAAGAAGATATAGACCAAGGTTTTAAATTTTTACATCTAGACCCATGTATAGATATAAATGATGAAATTAATACAGATGAGATACTAAATAGATTATTTGAGCTATATGGTCATATACATGATTATTCAAAGGGGTTGAATGATATATTTATAGAGGTTGGGACAGATTTACAAAGCGACCGCGTCTCATCTATTGAGGAAACAACATATATCCTAGATAAAGTGACTACTTTTTCTACAAATGATTTAAACCATAAACCAACATTTTTTGTCATTCAAAATGGAACAAAGGTTTTAGAAACAGAAAATATTGGCGAATACAAAGATAAAGTTGAAAATAATGAAAATTTTATAAAACAAATAAATGAGTTGTCCGCATTAATTAATTCTTATGGGTTGTTATCAAAAGCACATAATTGTGACTATTTAAGTTTGAGCACTTTAAAAACTATTCCTGAATCAGGAATAAATGGGGTCAATATTGCTCCAGAATATGGTGTTGCTGAAACAAAAGAGATTGTTAATTTGTGTAAAAATAATGGCTTGGAAGATGAGCTAAATATCTTTTACTCTCTTTCTTATGAATCAGGTAAATGGGAGAAATGGCTAAAACCAGAATCGACTTTATCTAACGAGGAAAAAGCTATTTTGTCAGGTCATTATATTTTTTCATCTGAAGAATTTAAAGAGTTGGCAAATAAAATAAAATATAAATTGGACAAAATCGGTATTAAATTTGATAATGAACTCTATAAGGCTGTTTACAGCTCAATTAGAGGTTCTCTTAAAGGATTAAATTGGTAAAAAAAACTGTCAATTTTAAAAATCGTGATAAATAATTATACTTTTTTATTAGACGTCGATGGAGTTTTAACTTCAGGTAGATTTTTTTATTCAATTGAAGGAAAAGTTCTTAAAGAATTTGGCCCTCACGATGGATATTCACTTAACAAATTATCAAAACTTACAAATATAAGCTTTATTTCTGCAGATCATAGAGGATTTGAAATTACAAAAAAAAGAATAGAAGACATGGGCTTTAATGTAAAACTTGTTTCCGAAGAAGATAGGTATGAATATGTCAGAAATAACTATAAATTTAATGAATTGATATACATGGGTGATGGTGATGCTGATGCATTAATTATTAAAGAATCATTCTTAGGAATTGCTCCAAAAAATGCAAGACCTGAAGCAAAAAACTCAGCAGATTATGTAACAAGTTGTGATGGAGGCAATGGTGCGGTTGCCGAAGCTTGTGACTGGATTCATCAAAAGCTTTTTAAATAATTCAAGAATTAGTCCACTCATCTTGAATGTACCTTCTGTACAATTCCCAATCATATCCTCTGTAGTAAGCATGTTTTATTTCTAAACCATTTCTTTTTGCTTGTAGATATGTCCAATGATGTGGGTTATACTTGAATCTATTTTTAAACTTTAATTCATATTTATATGTTGAAAAATATAATTTTCTCCAATCTCGAAAGATATTTGAGAATAAATCCATATTTTTTGAATTTGAAAAAAACCAATTATCCATAAGTGCTACATTTTCTCCATAATTTGACTTATCAAATGGACCTAGGTTTGTCTCAGTGTTAATACTTCCATTCCAATAAGTTGCGAACAACTTATTCGATAGATCATGGTTTAAATTAATTTTAGTAAACCAGATTAAATCTATTCTTGCATGAAGAACAACGTCATATGTTTGCTTTTTATTACTTTCGTACGTTTTTTTTAAATCATTAGACATCATTTGGGAATAAAATCTACTTAAAGTGTTATTTTTATAATTTTTAAAACTTTTGGAAAATACTTTGTGAGGCTCATATAAACTATTTACTGGATTAAGTATTTTATTTATTTCTTCACTTCTTTCATGTGACCAAGAATGAATAAATGTGTCAGCATTATAAGGCAGTACTATATTTTCTATTAAACTTTCTAGAGGCTCTTGTATGTTTAGAGGAACAACCTCTTCAAGATTTCTACCTCTTAGTTTGTTTGTATACCCTGCACTCCCATATAAACAGATTGCTACTTTCAAATTATCACCATTTTCGTAAACTAATACTTTTTTATTACTTAAATTTTTTAGCTATAAATCTAAGCTTTTATCCAAATTCTCTTCAACAAGTATTTTAAGTTGTTCATACTCTTTAGCGGTTGCTTTATTTAGAAATTCTAAGTGGTGTACTTTTGAAGGGTACAACTTATATTCAATATAACGTATTAAGTTATCGTAATCTCTATTTGGAAATGATATTTTAAATTTTTTAAAAGCAAATTTAAAAGTATGGTTTTCTGAATTTGTAATCGTTAAATTAAGTAAATCATTATTTATTTTAACAATAGAGTTTTCTATTTTATTTATACAGAAATCTAATTTGTAAATTAATTTATTGTTAAACAATAGATCTACATGAACAATATTTTTCGATATATTAAAAACTTTAAATTTCAAAATAAAACTATCATCAAGATAATTTAATAAGTCTTCCAATAAATTAGAAGAGGCATTTAAATAAATGTCTATATCTGATCCTTGTTTTAGGTATGGAAATGTTTTATTTTTTTTGACAAAACAATACTCTTTATTTTTTCTAGAAGTAAAAAAAATAAAAATTTTTCTTAAATAATAAAATCTTAACAGGAGCATAAGTGGTTTTACAATGGTGACCAATATTAGGTTTATAAATTTAAATAATTTAGTAAACATTTTTACTCGTAATTAGAATAGCTTTAAATGAAATATTTTTCCAAATGGGATGAAATTGATAAGTTTTTATATTTTGACCACTGGCATGTAGTAGGGCATGGTTCATCTATTCCTTATAGAAATAAAAATATTAATTATTTATTTTCAATACTTAGAAAACAAGGAATACATATAAGTTGCTGTGAATCAACGTGTTATGAACTTATAAATAAAGAAATGCTCGAAGATGATAAGTATATGGATAGTTTTAAAATTAAGAAAGAGGAAAAATTTAAAACAATTAATTTATTAAAAACTAGTGAATTTGAAATTATTGAATATCAAAAAGGTCGAATAATAATAAAAAGAGACAACAGATTAATCAAAATAAAATTTGTATCAAATTTAAAATTTAGTTTTTTAATCAAGCATGTAGAAAATAATTTAGGATCTTTTTCATACAATTTAACAGAAATTAAATATCAACAATTTCTTAGATTAATAAAGAGGTTTTATAAAAAAATTTATTTATTTTATAAAAGAAGGTATTTAAAACTAAATAAAAAATTAATAAGGTATAAATTCAATCAAAGAGCAGATGTATCAGAAAAAAGTAATGATATTATTTTAAACTACAAAGCATTTTTAAATTTAAATATTGAGCCGAAACATTCTATTAATTGGATTTTAAGAAAAAGACATTTAAATTTAGTCACAAATAATAAGAAAAATATAAAGATAAAACAAATTATTTCTTATTTAACGAAAAGTAAAATTGAGAATCTTCTTAACGACGTAGTCGAGTCAAATAATCAGTTTATTTTTGATGAACCAATTAGTCACAATAAGAGTTTTTGGACATCTGGAAATAATTATTTTTTATACAATATTATTTATAGTTTTAGAAAAAATGTAGTCAGTTATCAGGAGGCAAATATGTATATCGCAAAAGATAATGTCCTTAATTTATACTCTTCAGATTATTACAGATCATTGGAAAAAATGAATGCTGAAGATGTAAGGTCTCTTTTAGATCAAAACCCAATAGAAATTAGCAATAATTCTGTAACAAGTGGTAAGCATAGAGTTTTTGCAATGATTGGATGGTTGCTTGAGGGAAATGATTATATTCCATTTAAAGCAACTATTTATTAGGCATTACTTCATCAGCAATTAAACACTTAATTGACTCACAGCCAATTTTTTTTAAAATAGATGCACGATGTAAGCCATCTATTATTTTTACCTGTTTATGCTTGAATGAATTCAAATCCTTTTTTATAACAATAAAAAAGTTTTTTGGATTCTTTTTTATTTTCTTTTCCAGGGTATCAAAATCTTTAATTTTATTTTTAATATTAAGTTCAGGAAAGTAGTTTTGAATATATTCTTCGTAGTCAATATTTTTTTTTGATTTAGATTTATTTAAATACTCATAATGGGGAGTATTACTTATATCTCTAAGTATAAGACCTTCTTTTGTTTTTAAGTTTGCATAAATTTCATCTATGGGAACTTCGATTTCAGAACTGCACTTGGCTAACCCCCAACCCATATCTATTTGAATTGTGTCAATTTTTTTAAATGAGTAATCTTTAAGAAAAATATATACATAAAACAAATAAATCAATTCTTTAGAAAACAAATATTTTTTTATTTTCTGTTTCATATTTTTAACAATAGTATTTAAATATCAATTTATTAAAAACTTTTAAGTAAAGAAAATTTAAATAATCGATGTAATGATTTAACTTTATAAAAATTCAACACTATATTTTTTATAAATAGTATTTTTTGTAATTATTTTTCTGACTTCTAACAAATCTGAATTTGTATCAACTGACGAACCATAATTAGGTATTTCTTGACCATAAATTTTTACTCCATTTTCAATACACCTTAAAAGTTCGTGGTTTTCTTTTTTCTCTAGTTGTGAAATTTTTATATTTTTATATTTTTTTAACGCGGAATAAGAAAATACGCTCAACCCTTTTGTAATAAAATGAAAATTATCAGAGTTACTTGGTATATCGTTTCTACTCAAATATAAAAGTCTTTTATTTTCCGTGAATACAACCTTTACTGTGTTTTTATTATTTTTTTCGAGACTTTTCGTAATTGAAACTAATATTTCATGTTTGTCAACATTAAAGCCTTTAATCATTTTATTAATTAGACGTGGTTCAACCAAAGGCTCATCTCCTTGAATATTTAAAAATAAATCATTTTCGCTACATTTAACTTTATCTAGGCCCTCAACACATCTGCTAGTTCCATTTTCGTGCTGTGACCTTGTTAAAATTGCATTTATATTAAATTTTTCCGCTTCTTTAATAATTTTTTCATGATCTGTCAGAACATATACTTCATCCAGATTAGACATTTCCGCTCTCTTATATACATGCACAAACATTGGAAGAGATCCAATTTTTTTTAATGCTTTTCCTGGGAGTCTTGTGCTTGCATATCGTGCTGGAATAAAACCAATTTTTTTCATTTTAAATGCATTATATAAATTTTTAAGAAAAAGCAATATATAAATTGCTGAATTTATTATGTAAGATACGTATATGAAATTTAATATTATTGAATGCACACTTAGAGACGGTGGTTATCACCTAAACTGGAATTTTGATGACGAGTTTGTAAATAACTATATAAAAGTTACTGAGGCTTTAAATATTAAAAATATTGAATTTGGTTTTCGCTTTTTTGAAAATAATAAATGGAATGGAGAGTACGCATATACCACTGAAGAAACTATTAATAAATTTAAATTTAAAAAATCTACAAAAATTGGGGTAATGGTATTTTCCGGTCAGGTTTTTAATAATTCAAAGGTAGATATCGCAAAATTAAACTTTTTATTTCCTCTTCCTAAAAATCAGAGTCGACTCGATTTTATTAGAATAGCAACTTATCCTGATGGGTTAGATGAAACATATAAGATAGCATTAAATCTTAAAGAAAAAGGTTATCAAGTTTCAATTAATTTAATGCAAATACACAGAGTGCCTGAAAAAATGTTGATAGAATTTGCCCAAAAATCTAAAGAAATAAAACTAGATAGTATTTATTTTGCTGATAGTGTTGGTTGTCTAGATCCAGAAGATGTAACTAAAATTGTAAAAATATTAGTTGAAAATTTTGAAGGATCTGTTGGGATTCATGCACATGACAATAGAGGTTTAGCTTTTGCAAACTCTATTGCTGCACTAAATGCAGGAGCAAATTGGATAGATGGAACCTTCACGGGAATGGGTAGAGGACCTGGCAATACAAAAACAGAAGATTTAGTTCTTAATTTTTTTCAAGATAGTAAAAACAGTTATTTAAAAATGATAAATTTTATTGATAATTTTTTAATGGACAAGAAAAATAAATATAAGTGGGGATCAAGCCCCCTTTATTTTTTATCTGGAAAATACAAAGTTCACCCTTCATACATTCAAGAAATGAATTTAAATAAGAACTTAACTGTTCTTGATAAATTAAATTTTCTTCAAACAACAGACTATATTGACAAAGAATCTTTTGACATAAGTAACATAAACTATATTGATAAATTTTATTCTGATATTAAAAAAGATTTGCCTGAAAATACTTTAAGTATTGATAAAAACAAACCGGTACTCATATTAGGATCTGGAAATGGCACAAAAGATTTTAAAAATGAGATAGAAAAATTTATAAAAAAAATTAAACCGGTTGTGTTCGAATTAAATTTCAACGGAAATATTGATCAATTGTTGGTAAATTATCATGTTTATACGAACCCGCAAAGATTTTTTAGCGAATTAGATAAATTGATTAAATCAAAAGCAGAAGTAATTGTTCCTTCAAAAATTACAACATTTCAAGATAATATAGAAATACACAATTTTGAAATAAAAATTAATACAAAAAACAAATTTATACTTAATGAAAATTATGCTGAGTTACCAAACAGTCTTGCTATTTCATACGCATTAGCTTTATCTTGTATATTCAATAATGATGATTTATATATTGCAGGGTTTGATGGATACGATGATGTTGAACGAAACTATAAAGTAAATGAAACATTTAAAATATTTGAAGGTATTTCAAGAAAAAATATAGTCAGCATTACACCAACTAAATATATGGTTTTACAAAAAAGTATATTTCCATTGATTAAAAAAAATTAATCGAACCAACCAAAAGGGTCTTCACATCTATCGTCAATAAATATATCAGCATGAGGTTTTCCAAAAATGATTTCATGATATTTTAAACCCCAGTCATCTAACTGATTAATTGTAAAATCTTGCCAGTCGATTCCAGTAAAGGATCCCCTTGCAGTAAATATTATTATTTTATTTCCACTTTCGTATAATTTATTAATTTCATTAATTCGATCAGGAAAAGGTTTTGAAAATTTGTAATCTTCATGACCTTTCGTACACAAAGTACCGTCAATATCAATACAATAAATCTTCATATAAATAATTTAATACAAAGCATAAAACTCGTTTTTATTTTTTATAATAATTTTGTTTATATATCAATTTTTTTAATTTATTTTTAACTTTTTCTAAATACACAAGTGGCTTTTTTATGAAACTTAATAAATGATATTTTAAAAATTCAAAATAAATCTTATCAATAAATTTGCTTACTTTACTATTATCAAATTTTTTGTATTTTTCAATAAATTCACTAGATGCCAGAGTGTGGGAAAATCTATTTTGATTTTTGTCAATTATTCGAACAGTAGATAATTGATTAAAACAAAAATCATATTTTTTTCTTACTCTGTGAGACCACTCAATATCATCTCCTTGACCGTATACAAGGTTTTCATCAAAGGGAAACTCAAGTAAAACATGTTTCTTTGCTATAAAAAATGAACCTGTAATGTACATGTATTTGCTTAAAAAATCAATATTGTATGGGAGTATCTTTTCACCAGTTAAACTAACATGCTTGTCGAATCTATTATTGTTTATTTTAGATAGATTCCAATCATGATGTCTTTCTCCATTTTCTTTGATTATTCGATTGCTCATTACATGAAAATTTTTTCCATATTTGATTAAATTTACATACCAGTCTTTATCAAAAGTAATATAATCTGCTTGAATAACAATTACATCAAAGTTTGAGTGTTCAGTGATCAAATTTTTTTTCTTTGTAACCCAGCCTTTAACAATATTTTCATCAAATTTGATATGTTTAATATTTAGATCATCACTTGAGTAACAATTTTCTCCACCTATAACTATTATTTCATAATTTGGAATTTCTAAGTCTTTAATTGATTGTATTGATTTTTCTACAAAATGTTCTCTCGTGCTGTATGTTGATATACCAAATGTGATTTTCATTTTTTCTATTTTTTAATTATAGAGTTTAAGTATAAAATTTAAATTTCTGTTTATAAAGAAATTAAAATAGGCTTAGTGAAAAAAGAGATAAGTTTAACAGTAATAGTTCCTTTCTATAATGAAGAAGATTACTTAAAAGATTCAATTCTAAGACTTATTAAAGAAGAATCTTTTTCATCATTAATAATGGTAAATGATGCCTCTACTGACAATAGCTTGAGTATAGCTAATTCATTATTAAGAATTGATAATCGAATTAAGTTGATATCACTGGAACACAACAATGGAAAAGGTAACGCAATTAAGGAAGGTTTAAAATTAGTAGATACAAGTCATGTAATTGTCCACGATGCTGATTTAGAGTATTTTCCTAAAGATATAACTACTATGTTTAATCTTCTTCTTAAGAATCAGGAAAATCTTATTATTGGATCTAGAACATTAAATAAACAAAATGTCCAAAATAGATATTTAATAACCTATTTAGGAAACAAATACTTAACTAAATTATTTTGTTTAGTGAATAATTGCAACGTGAGTGATATAGCAAGTTGTTACTGGCTTATAAGTACTGAAATTTTAAAATCAATGCAAATTTCTGAAAAAGGGTTTGGAATTGAGGTAGAAGTTTTTTCAAAATACATTTCAAGTCATGGAGATATTATTGAAACACCAATAGATTATTCAGGAAGAACTTATTTAGAAGGAAAAAAAATTAAATTATCTGATGGGTTAAATATTTTTATTAAAATTATTAAATTCTCAAAACTTTTTAATCGTCGAAATTATTAAATACTAATCCTATAGATGAAAAGTATACCCCTATAAAGTTTACAAGATAGCGATAGGAGGATTCTATTTCAATATTTTGCCAATAACTAATGTACAAAACCAAAACTAGGAAAAAGTTGAATAACGACAAGTAAAAAAGTAGGCAATTAGGAAAAATAATTTTTTTTGTTTGAAATATTGAAAATAAGTTTACATAAATGAATATAAGTAAAAATATTGTTAATGGGATATCAACAAATAAATTTAAGATTATTTTATTGATATTTGATAAATTTAAATTGTTTAGAAAAATAATATCTTCCAAAATTTGCTTGTAGTTTAATCCATCTGAATAGGTAACAATTGATGAGTTTAAATTTAATAAGTACTTATTTGAATAATCTATTACATAAGGTAAAAAACCTATATAAATATATATATTTTTAATAGAGAGCAGTACACAAAAACATAAAACTATTAAAGAAATGATCGATATAAACTGCTTTGTTAGAATAAGTGTTCCAAAAGATAAAAAGTAAAGAAAAGATATATTACCTCTAAATCTATAAAATTTATGCAAATTTATCACAAATGTAGTAAAAAGGAAGCTAACAATACCTTCGAGCATCAACGAATTTACTATTAGATAAAAGAGCCACTGATTATTTAAAACTATTAATAAAAATAAAATAATTAAATTTATTTTATTTTTATTAGAAATTTCTAAATCTATAAATATCAAAATAAAAAATAAGATAAATAAAAAAGAATTAGTTTGTACAAATTCAAAATTAAGAGTATCGAAATTAATTTTATGTAAAAGAGATTGAATAAAACTAGGAAGCAATCCTTGTCCCTCAATTAAATTGTTAGTGTATGAATAAAAGTATCCTTTTTCGTATATGTTTTTGGCTGTAGGAAACCATTGAACTATAACGTCAGTATTCATTTCTACATAGTTATCTTTTGAACTGATTGAGCTATAGAAACTCCTATTAAAAAAACGCATGGTTAAAAATGAAAAAAGAATTAATAGGTTGTCGTAGATTTTATTTTTTGAAATTAATAACAAAACCCACAGTAGAAATATAAATCTGACTGTAAAATCTAAATCTATCATATTGAAGTACATAACCATATGATTGAATAAGAAAAAACTGATAAGAAAAATTACTACACTTAATGAATAAGAATTTAATTTAAGAACATAGTTTATACTTTTTGCTAAATAAAAATAAAAGATTGCTGTGAGTAAAAAAGAAAAAAGTTTTAGAAAAATAATCATATTAAATATATTTGTGAATTGAATTTCTGATAAATTAAATAAGAAATTAATTAAGAAAACTAAAATTGTTAAATACAATAAGTTTTTATTAACTCTATTAATTGTCATTTAATTATTTTAATGAAGAAAAAAAATCTTAATTTTATTAAAAAAATATAAAATTAAACCTAAGCAAAGGTTTTTTTTAAAAAATCCTAAAATATATATAAATGATCAATATTTTTTATAATCCAATTTATATAAAATCAAAAAAAGTTTTTCTAACTAAACGTTTAAAACATTCAAAATTAGTAAATTTATTAATTAATTTAAGTTATTTCTTTAATACTCCTATTCATGAAAATCTAATACAATCAGGGCCCCACAAAAGAATGAATAACTTGATTAAAACTTTTAAAAAAGATGATGAAATAAATTTTAATTCTATAAAATACAGTAATAATTATGTTATTCAATATGACGATTATGGAAAAAATATAGTCAATAAGATAATTAATTCAAAAGACCCTAACAAAAAAATTATTATTGGACCGCTTTACAACATAGATCAAGATTTAGAGATAAACACTTTAATTCAAAAACACAGCTACATAAAAAAATTAGTTGCAAGTGAAATAGCCTACAAAAATGCTTTTGAGATGGACAAAAATATAGACATGGATAACGTAATAATTTGTCCATCAGGAATCATTTCAAAGTATGACGTTTTAAATAATTCAAATATATCTACAAGAGAGGATAAATGTTTAATATATTTTAAAAAAAGATCCAGAGAAGATTTAAATTTGTTAATAGAGTTTTTGAATGAACAAAACCAAGAATATGAACTATTTGAGTATGGTAAATATAAAAATAAAAACTTAAAAAAAGCTGCAAAAAAATACAGCTTTGGAATTATTATGTCACGACCAGAGACTCAGGGCTTTGGAATTCAAGAAATTATGGCTTGTAATCTACCAATTCTAGTGTGGGATCAAACAACAAATTTTTATGAGCATCTTAAATTATCTGGAACTACGGTCACTGTTTGGAATGAAAAATGTGGAAAAATAGTTTTAAGTATTGATGAATTAAAAAATGCATTTGATGACTTCAAAAAAAATCTTGAGAGTTACAGTCCTGCAAATATTATTTTAGAAAAACTGACATATGAAAAATTTAATAGAAATTTGAAAAATTTATTTAATACTTATTTCACGAAGGAATGAAAAATTAAATAAGACAAGTCAGTTAGAATGTGCACTTAATGATTTATAAAATTAAAAATTTTAAAAAAATAAATATAAAGAATACTGGGTATGCAATTTCTTTAATGTTTTTATTGTATGCTTCATTTGTATTATTTTATTTGTCATATGATATTGTATTATCACCAGATTTTGAAAAGTACATTACCTACTTTCAATTTTATGACGGCCAACTAAAAAACACATCTTTAGAACAGGGAAATTTTTATTTTTATTTTATATATCTAGTTACATTGATTACTAAAAATTTAATCTCAGGATTAACTGTTAATGAAATATTGAATTTATCTATACACTTCTCTAACTTACTATTTATAATCTCAGGATTCATTGGCCTATATAAATATTTAAAAATAAAAGGTTTTCAAAAAAACAATATTTATCTTTCATTAATTTGTATTGTTTTTCTACCATCTGTCACTGAATTTCGATTATCATTTAAACCAGAAATTTTAGCATTTGCTTTTTTAGGTTGGATGTTTTATTTTCTCCAAAGATTTAAAAATACAAAAAATAAATTTTATGCGTACCAATTAATTTTTCTTGGTTCAATTATCGCAACGTCTAAAGTGTCGATCGCACTAATGGTTGGGATAGTTTTGTTATTAGAAGTGTTCATAAGCCATAGGTATTTGCTATCTAAAAAATTTATTAAATTTTATATTTTATTTTTCCTTTGTTTTGCCATTTTGACTGTTGATAATTATTTAATAAATGAAAAATTAGTTACTCAAGTTGAGCACGATGAAAAATATAATAATAAAGCTAGTATTGATTTTTTCACAACTTTTAATAATGATCAATTAATTCCAAATCCCAACAGATATTTTTTTAGTGATTCCTTTTTTGGAATATTATTGTTGGATACATTCGGTGATTTTTTCAAACTATATTGGAATTCCGAATATACAGAACTAAATATTGATAGATATAATTTTTTTGAAATTTATGATACAAACAATTTCAATACTATCCCTAAATTAAATTTTGATAAAGAAGAATTTATTTTAAAAATTTCAGCGAATTTCGATGAAAGATTTTCAGATACTGAATATGTGAATGAAACCAGAATGAGAACTGGCTACAAGATAACAATAATTTTTTACTTTTTAATTATTCTTTCTTTTCTATTTAATAAAAAAAATAGAATTTTGTTAATAAGTCCTTTTATAGGAATTTTGCTGGTTGCTTTTTCAGCTTCGGGGGTATTTGTTAATAATTTTGATCCAGAAGTTGGCGATGCTGTAAAAACTTTTTATTACTCATTTTTTATCGCAATTTCTTGTTGTATTCTTTTTTGCAAAATTTTAGAGAAATTTAAAATAGGAAAAAAAACTTTTGTTTTATTTATTGTTTTAGTGAATTTATTCATTATTGGTTTTCCACATAAATATACAGTAAGCACAATAGATGATTTATATTATAAGAATGCAACACTCCCAACATGCGAAATCAATAATGAATTTATTTGGGAGTTGTTTAATGTACCAAAACAAGATAACTGTAACCATTTAGAATTTACTTATAGAGATGTCGATAATAAATTTAAATTTGAACCTATAAGTTCTGCGCCTTCATTAAAATTTGAAACATTTTTTCAAAATATTCCCATTATTAATTTAATGTTTATAATAATTTTGATATTAAATTCTTATAATATTTTTAAAACTAACCGTAAAGACTATGAGCGCAGATAAAAATAAAGTTGAAAAATTTTGTGGAGAATATCCTGAAAATTTTGAATCATTAGATTTATCTGTAATTAAAAATTATGTTTTTGAAAATGACCCAAACTATGCAGCAGTTACTCTTTATGATGCAGACAAAAATGTAGTAACTGTTAATTCTTTTTTAGAGTGCGAACACTATGTGATTGGTGGTTGGGATTTTATACCTAATGCGGGTTTCTCTGAAAATTTTTTCCATAGTGGATTAGCTTTTATTTCGCTAATAGGAATAGCTTCTTTATATATCTTCTTTAATAGAATTTTAAGACAAATTGATGAAGAATAAATATATTCGAAAACAGATATCAATAAAAGTGATAATTTTATTGTTTTTAGTAATTATTCCTTTTTTAAATTCGGATTATTCAGATAATGTTTATCCTGAAAAAATAACTTCTGATCTTGCTTTTTATGAGATAAATACTTGCAGCATTTCTTTATTTGAGTTTCTATCAAACAACCTTAACGTAGTTTATCAAGATCACTATAAAATTAGATTTAATGACTACTCTTCTATTAAATGTTTTGGAACAATTACAGGAATTGATCAGATTGGCCATGTTTTTTATATTTCAATAGGGACAAATGTTCTTATTAATTTATTTTTACAATCTTTCATTTGGTTAACAATAATCTCTTTAATCTCTGTAAATAAAAAATATCGAATAAGCATAAAAGATGGTGTGGCTTCATTATTTTCGTCACTGTTACTTTGTTTTGGTATATATTCAGAATCAAGATTTTATGAGAAAAAATTTTTTGAAATTGATTTGTCAATATTCACATCATATCGATATTTTTTAATTTACTTTCTATTTTTAAACTTCTTTATTTTTACAATAATTCAATCAAGAAAAGACAAAATAATTCAATATTTACCTTTTATGTTTGTTTTTATTGGATTGTATAGTGGATTAAATTTTTATATTTATTCACTATTTTTTACTACTTTAGGAATTAGATCGATTTTTACAAACAAAACTTATCTTAAATTTTTAGGAATATTAAACCCAATATTATTAGTTTGGATATATTTTTCAATTGGTAATAATTTTTACTTAGATCCTGACAAAATTAGGGGATTATCAAATACTAGTTTTGGTGCAACTTCAATAATTTTTTGGAGTTATTCAATTTACTTTATTGCAATAGGAATAAAAGAGTTTACAAAAAAACGTTTAGGAGATTTTAAAATTCACTTACTTGTAAATAAATTTATTTATTCAAGTTTGATTATTATGACTCTTGGTTATTTAGGATCTGGTAATCCTTTAATAAATTTTTTAAATTATTATTTTCTGGGTCTTAACAAATATGGGACAGATAATCAAAGCTTGTTTGGTTTTGATAAATGGAATGAAAGAATTGCCTGGAGAGGCTTTTTCCCAAGCGCAGAAACAATAGGAGAGTATTTTGCTTTATCCCTACTTATATCGTTTGTATATTATTTAAATATTAAAAAACTTGATTTAAAGATAATACTTTTATTGATTCCATTAACAGGCCTACTGGCATCCAATAATAAAGCAGCAATGGTTTTGCTTACAGCCTGTATATTTTGAAGACTATAAAAACATTTAATATTTATAGATCTTATAAGATCATTTTTTTTAGTTTTACATTTCTAATGTTGATTTATTTTATGGGATTTGGCAATCTTGGTTATTCTATCGATTTTACATCTAGAAATTTTATCAACATAGGTAATGATTATGCAGCTAGCAATATATCATCTTCTCTTGAATACCTGAACAAAATTGACAATTACTCAATTTTTGGAGTGGCTATTTTAATTATTGGTCAAGTTTCGTTTTTAATCAATCGCTCTGAACTCTGGGGTATATTTCTGGCAAGATACAATCCAGATTTAATAAATGTCATATTTGGTAGCGGCACATATAGTTTAGCTAAACATTATAGTGAGATGAGTATCTCAAGGTACAAATACGCAACAAATATTGAAATGGGTTTTTTACTACCACATTCATCTGTCTTACTAATTCTTTTATTTTTTGGTTTATTGGGAGTGTTTTCATTTTTTATTTTTATAACAGCAAGGCTTAATCATTTTAGAAAACATGATTATGATTATTATTTATTTGGATTATTACTCACAGTTAGTTTATTAAAAAGTGACTCAATCTTATATATGCCTTTTCTAGTCATGTATTTATCAATTATTGAAAAAAGATCTCTATCAAAATGATTGGCTATAATTTAATTGCCTCTCCAGGTCAACTAGCAAACCAAATGTACAAATATGCTGCTTTAAAAGGTATTGCAAAAAATATGGGTTATTCTTTTTGTATACCACCCTCCTATCCTTTTATTGAAAAAAATAAATTTGTTTATAAAGCATCAACTAAATATTTTTTAAAAAATAATAAGCAAAATCATCAACTATTTAAGGGCTTTAAAATGGAATCCTTGACTAGAAATAATATAAAATTTTTAGACTCTAAAGAAGTTATTAAAGAAAAAACTTTTGAGTTTGATAAAAAAATTTTTAATAACTGTCCTGACAACTCAAATATCTGGGGTTTTTTTCAGTCTGAAAAATACTTTATAAATGTTCGAGATGATTTAAAAAATGATTTTAAATTTAAAAATAAGTACTACAGTAAAGCAAAAAGTATCGTTAATAATTTTGACAATCCAACTTCAATACACGTAAGAAGAACAGACTATATAACAAATGAAAATCATTCTCCTTTAAGCTTGAATTATTATGAAGATGCTGTTTCGTCTTTTCCCAAAGACCAAACATTTTTAGTTTTTACCGATGATATTAAGTGGGTAAAAAAGCAAAAAATTTTTCAACAAAAAAACTTCTATATATTGTCTGAAATATTAGAAAATAAATTTTTAGATTTATGTTCAATGAAATTGTGTAGCAATCACATCATTGCAAACAGTTCATTTAGCTGGTGGGGAGCATGGCTTTCTGATCAGGAACAAATAATTGCACCAAATAACTGGTTCAAAAATTCTAAATTGGAACACCTAAATACAAAAGATTTGATTCCTTCGTCCTGGATAAAAATTGATAATTAGTCTTTGAAGTAAATAGTTTTTGACAAAAACTTGTTGCGATTAAAAAAATAGCGGAAATAATCTCTTTTTCCATGACCATAGCTTCTAACACTTAAGAAAGGGTAGTCATATTGCATTGATGGTTTTGTTCTAAATTCAGTTTCGTTTTCAATAATGTATGCTTTATACATCTTACTTAGAATACTGAAAATACTTTGATCATGTCTGTGTTCTATAAATCCATTAATTTGTTTTTCACTGCTGTAAAAATCTGTAATTAAGTTGTAGTCAGAAGAAACCACTTTTGAGTAGTCATCAAAATATGACATTGTCTCATCATTTTTTTTATAGAATTGGTGACCCGCCTGCAATTGGGTAGATGTCCCTATTTTAGAATCTGTTGTAACCTTAAAATAATCAAAGAGTTTTTTATTTGTATAATATTTTTCTATAAAATGGTCTTCACATTTCATTCTCAGTTGAGAAACATCTTTACTAGAAATAATATTTATATATTCTTTAAATCTAACAGTTGCTTTTGGTGAAATATTTAAACTTGCACCAGCATCACAATAAATTACTATATCGTTTTTGTTTATCTGGTTTAATAATTCCTTGATTATTTTATATTTCCATATCCAGTAACCACCACCTATAGGTTTATTTAAAACATTTTTAAACTCTTTTTTAAATTCTTTTCCTAAATCCTTGGGACCTAATGAAATAACTTGGTTAAACAAACCACTTTCTTCAGCTAAATAGCATAAGTTTTTTTTAGATAGATAAAAATTATTATCTCCATAAGTTAAAAAATAAATTTTCATTAAAGCTTTTTCATTAAAATTATCGAATTTGTTTTATGTAAATAAATATTGAGATAGTAAAGATTACATATATTTTGAATCTGATCTAATTGTTGTATAATTTTATTTTTATTTGTAGTCATATATTTAGGTCTACAACCAAGCATAGAAAAATTACCGATTTACTCTAAAAAAAATAAAGTTATTCAGTTTTTAAAAAGTTTGGAATAATAATTTCAACAAATTAACAAATTAAAATCAATAACATAAATTTTTTAATAATTTTTCGTTATAGCTCTAAGCGAAGACTCCCAAAATATTTTTAAATAATATAGAAAAAAGTAGTAAAAGTAAGTTCTTGAAATCATCCAAGCTAGTGAATTCAAATATGTAGCTTCATATATTTCATGAGAATTATTTAAATTTAAAATTGGATACAAAGGAATCAAAAAGAAACTTAAAGAAAGTAGGACTTTTGCTGTTTTATTCAAGCCCGGGAACAATAAAAATACTATTAAAAAATTGAAGACGTACTTGTAACCAGAATTTCCAAATAGATTAATTAGTGCAAAAAGAGGAAATAATATAATTAAAAGATCTTTACTAGTTTTTTCTAATTTAGAATTTTCAAAGCTCACTTTATTTTTAAAATAAAGTAAGAAAGAAATAAAAAAAACTATACAAACTATCAATAAATATTTATTTTGTATGGGTGATAATTGGACGTCAATATATGTCATTATGTCAGCTAAAAAACCAAAACTGTATAAAGGTGCGTAAACATATGGTATTCCAAATATTTCATTTGGAAATGTTGATTGGTCTCTAACTAACGAACCATAAACAAACAGTCCTAGGTTGAATATAGAAAAAATAATTAACATTGGATATTTATTAATTTTTCTTTTTAATAAATGGAGAAACAACAAACCAAAAAATATTCCGAACCCATAAATTTTTAATTGGGAATATATTGTTATAAAAATAAAATCAAAAAAATTAAAATTTTGTTTTTTGGTGCTAATGATATATGTCAAGTAAATAAAGAAAACTAAATCTAAATTTAATGAACTTAGCAAAAGGACAAATGATGGGGTACAGAGAAAAATAATAAATAACATTTTTTGATTAGGTTCAAACTTTTGTACTAGATACATTAAAAAACTGAACAGTATCAAAATAAAAACGAGTGAAAAATACCAAGGATCAATCCTCAAAGCTAGAAAATCTTCTATTATTCCAAATCCAAGTGTTTCCTTACATGAGTAAAACTGATTATTAAATTTTAAAAAATATCTAAATTTTGAATTGTAATTGCAATTAAATAAATGGATCAGATATTGATTGTCCCAAAATAGTAAATTCTGATTTCTATAAGCTTCTTGAAAAATAAACAATAATAAATACGCGGGAAGGAAGTTAATCAATTTTAAGTTAGATTTCGATACATTTAAATCTTTTTTGTTAGAAACAATTAAAAATAGAACCAATAGATTTAAAATGAAATAAAAGCTTCCCAAAAAAATACTGAAAAAAAGGAATATAATTGAAATTTTTTCAACATCAAATTTTTTATAAATTTTCTTATTCATTGTATAAGCTTTTTAATTGATAATATTCTAAATAGATATCATGATCAATAATGCATTTTATATATAAGAAATTTAGTCAGTAATGAATATTCTTTCATAAAATCATAGACATTTAAATCTTAATATACCAGTTCTCAAATTGAGAAAATTCTTCAAAAACCTTTTTAAAACCGTTTCTTAAGATTGTGTGGTCAATTAATTCTTTGTTACCAGTATTGTTATGTTCTATAGTCATACATTTAATATCATATTTTGAAAAATTAAAATTCTTTAAAATCTCATATTCACTTCCTTCTGTATCTATAGAAAGATAGTCAATATTTGTTGGAGAATTATGATCTTCCAATAATTGTGTTAAAGATACGGTCTCAACTTTGTATTCAGAAATCTTATTTGTTCTTATATTTTTATGTAAATCTTTTGATTTAAAGACGTCTATAGTTGAATACTCTGGAGATTTAACTTCGGTAAAATTAACTGAAGTTTTCCTGTCATCTAGAACACATCTAAAATCTAAGTTACATTTCCTTATCTCTTTAAGCTCTTTATGCCATGATTTTGCCGGTTCTACCAATATCCCATCCCAATTAAATATCTTTTCTAAGATAAAAGTATTTGATAAATAGACACCATTTGCTGCACCAATCTCAACAAAATATCCATTTTTTTTCATATTAAGTTGATTTAATACAAATAAATCTTGGTTGATTTGAGATTTAGAACTATCAATATTATCTAGCAAGAACAAGGCTTCATCATTTTTAAAATTCCTAATAAGGAATTCTAATTTTGAACTATTAGTCTTAAGATTATTTATTTCAATTTGCTGATTATGTGAACTTTTATAAGTTGTGACTCTTAATCCAAGCTTTTTAAAAAATGAATAAATTATTTTTTTCATAGTAAAAATATACTCTTTATAAGCTTAACTATAGATTGTAATATATGACTTTAGAAAAAGATAAACTTGATAGAGAATTAGATCAGTTTCAGAACATTTGGCATGGAGGTTACTTTACAGGTTACTCACCAAAAAGAAATCAAAAAGGGCTTGAGGAATACTTAAGAAATAATTTGGATGGCACCACTTTGCTAGAAATTGGTTGTGGTGGCGGTCAGTGGACAAAATTTATTTATGAATTAAATATTTTTAAAAAAATAATTTGTATTGATGCACTCTCTGCTGAACATAATAAGTTTTGGGAAAATTTAGGAGACGAAGCAAAAAAGACTATTCAGTATATAAAAGTTGAAAATTTTGACTTAACCGAAATAGATGAAAATTCAATAGATTATGTTTTTAGCTACGATGTTTTTTGTCACATATCTTATTCGGGTACTGAGAGTTATCTTAAAAATTTATATTCTAAGTGCAAAAAAAAATGCAAACTATTAATAATGTATGCTGATCCAGAAAAATATTTAATTAGTGAACCTGAAAACAGGTACCATGTAATAAGATATTTGCCAAAAAATAAATTTATTTATAAGTTTTCAAATAAAATACTCATTAATGATGCATTAGAAGATGCCGATGCAAATCCTATTGAACCAAGATGGTTTTGGGTAGGAAAACGGGCTTTTGTTAATTTGTGTAAAAAATATGATTATTCAATAATTGATAAAGATATAAATATAGACAAAACCAATCCAATTACATTATTTCAAAAATAATTCATAAAAATATATTTATATATTATTTTTCCTTTTTGTTATTTTTTATTGGATATGAGTCGTAAGTCTTTATAGATTTAGATAAATAATAAAAAATTCTCGTTATTTTGATTTATCCAATTGTTAAGATACCTTTATGCCAAAGAAAATATTGATTACAGGTGGTTCAGGATTTATAGGACATCAAGCTGTAAAAAAAATTCTTAACAAAACTAACTATGAAGTGCTTATTATTGATAGATTAAGTTACGCTGGAAATTTAGACAGACTCGCTGAAGTATTTACTGAAACAAATGAAGATTATAGATCAAGGGTTGAATTCGTGTATTACGATCTTAAAGCTCCATTTAATGAAGAGATTTTAAAAAAAATTAAAAATGTAAATATAATATTACACATTGGCGCTTCATCCCATGTAAATAGATCTGTTAAAAACCCTTCAGTATTTATTCAAGATAATATTGTTGGCACTTTCAACCTACTTGAAGCAGCTAGAAAATTAGAAGCTTTGGAACTATTTTATTACTTTAGCACTGATGAAGTATTTGGCCCTTCTGATGATGATATAAAATTTAAAGAATGGGATAGATATAATTCAAAAAATCCTTATTCGGCTTCGAAAGCAGCTGGTGAAGAATTAACAATTGCTTATTCAAATACTTATTCCATTCCTTCTTTAATAACTCACTGCTGCAATGTTTATGGTCAGAGACAAAATAATGAAAAGTTTATACCAAACACTATAAAAAAAATTTTGGATGGAGAAAAAGTAACTGTACATACTGATGAAAACAATGTTCCAGGGAGCAGGTACTACATACATAACGAGGATTTATCAGAATCAATTTTCTATTTAGTGACTAACCATGAAGTTGTTAGGACAAAGACAATAAAATTTCATGGAAAAGAACCAGCGAAAATTAACATTACAGGTGAGAGTTTAGTTTCTAATTTAGAAGTAGTTGAGATGATATCCAAACACTTAGAGACAGACTTCACTTACACTCTAGAAAATAATGATGCTCAAAGACCTGGTCATGATATTAAATATGGCTTAAATAACGAGTTAATTAAGGAAATCGGAGGACATTTTGATAGAACTTTCACAGAAGGAATCCAAGAAGTAGTTAGCTGGTATCTAAAAAATAAAATATGGCTTTGATTAGCAAATAATCAATAATTAAGAACTAGGCTTAACCCCAATAAGAGTTTGAATTATTAATTTAGGAATAAAAATCATTAATATCGGGAGAAGTCTTTTTATTATAGAAAAAACTATACTGTTTCGATCTTTATAAAAAATTGTAAAGAAGGTTCTTAAATAAATAAATTTGAGCTTTAGCTTAAAATAAACATTTACACGTTCATAGTATTTTGGGTGCAAGATTTTTATATCTAAATTAGATAACTGTTGATAATCTAATTTATTCTTTTTTCCCCAAATATTTAGAGATGATATGTAAGCACCCGCATCATTGTGAGCCTTAACAACTGCATATGAGTATATATCATTAGACTTATTCTTAAAATAATTATTTGTTGTTTTATGTCGTAACTCGTCAGAATGCGATTTTTTTTCTTTAATTAATCCAGAAACTTTGTCTACCTTATATCCTTTATTTTCAATTCGTTTTAACATATCGTTATCGTCAAACCGACTTTTAATATATTCGTTAAAACCATTCACATCTTTCAACAATGAGGCCTTGCAAATAAAATTACCTGGATCCCAATCATTTTCCATAAAGTATAAAATATCGTAATTTTCAAAATTAATTTTATTGAACTTTTCATAGTCAATTAATATATCAGCATCAACCTTCATTATGTATTCTGTTTTGGCAAAATTAATTCCTACGTTATAACTTCTTGTAATAGACCACTCAGGTTCTTGAACTACATTCAGTATTTTTACTTTAGTATTTTTATATTTTGATTTTTGAATTTTCTTAAAAGAATCAAAATCAATAATTATCTGCTCTTTTAATGAATTGATTTTTGAAATATGATCAATGTTGTCCTCAAGGAATTCCTCTCTATCTCTTGAAGAAGTAATTACAGTTATTTTGCTCATAATTATTATCATAGAGATTACATTTAAGAAGTGAATCATAATCCCAATATTATATTTAAAGTAACTCCACAAAAAGATTGGTAAATAGAGAAGTTACAAATACTATTTAATCAACCAATTTCCAGAGATGAAGAGAGGCAATTGTTTTATAAGGAGCCCATTTATCAGCATAAGTGTCATATATTCTCCACTCACTATTACGATTCACCATACCGGTATTGTTCATTGCCATTCTCAGTCCTGCATCTTTTGAGGTAAAAATATCTAGTTTTCCCAAACAAAATATTTCGAACATATTGACTGACCATGGACCAATTCCAAATACTTGAAGTAAAGTATTATTTAAATCATGGTCATTTAATTTTGTTAAGTCACCAAAATTGTTATTTATATACATTTCTGAGAGTTCCTTTATTGATTTTGCTTTATTAGTACTTAAACCTAATTTCTTTATTTGATCAATATCTAGATTCTTAAAATTATTTTCGTTTAAAAACTCCGTATTAAAATTATCTTTCATATTTTTAAAAATAGAGTTTGCAGCTTTTGTAGATATGAACTGAGAAATTACTATTCCTGCGAGAGAGTCAAATTGATTTTTTTTATTAGGACTAAAGACAATATGTCCATTTGTATCTATGATTTTCTTTAATTTTTTGTCTTTTTGTCTTAAATATTCTTCTTTTTTTGAAAATTTCAATTTAAAAACAATACTTAAAGAATTTTAAAATATTGGAATAAACGAAAAATTACATAAAGTATCATCCAAAAAATTACTATTGCTGAGATAATTGTTATCGGATCAGTATTTTTTGGGATATAAGTAATAACTGCCACACCACCAAACAAACCAAGAGTGATAAATTGGATAAAATTAGTTTTTTTGTCTTTACTTAATTTTTTATTAAAAAATTGAATTATTAAATCTATTAAATGCACTTTACATACAATATTATTACTAAATTATAAAAATGTCTTCAAAGATTTGTTGATTGTTTTATAAATATATATAAAAAAACCCTGTGGCCAGAGGCAGAATCGAACTGTCGACCCCTTGTTTTTCAGACAGAGGCAAACCATTTGTCCTTTCATCATTTTATATTAATCATCATTAATTATCGCTCATTTGTGAGAGGCTCTAGAGCG
>MDTA01044564.1_pt1 | contig 28372 bp, 29 predicted proteins | sample 811151 | NCBI WGS metagenome assembly MDTA01 (sample SAMN05326648, study PRJNA326480) | marine metagenome | isolation source: seawater | place: Indian Ocean: South | collected 2010 | reverse complement strand
TCCTGTAGATTGGTTGTCATTTTCTAAATTAACTCTAGAATCTATTTTTAGCAATATCGACAAAATTGATCCAATCTCATTTTTTAAGTCTTTTCTCTCTACTATTCTATCTACAAATCCGTGTTTTAAGAGAAATTCAGCTGTTTGAAAATCAGGCGGTAATTCCTCTTTTACAGTTGCTTGCACTACTCTTCTTCCAGCAAAGGCAATCAACGCACCTGGCTCAGAAAATTGAATATCACCCAACATAGCAAAACTCGCAGTTATACCCCCGGCTGTTGGATCGGTAAAACAAACTAAATAGGGTAGGTTATTTTTTTTTAATTCATTAATTGCTAATGTAGTCTTAGTCATTCCGGCCAAAGCAATTGGGCTTTCAAACATTCTTTGTCCACCTCCACAGGGCCAAAAAATAAACGGGGTTCGATTATCTATTGCATGTTGAACGCCATATATTATTGCTTCAGTTTCCGCTGCTCCATTTGAACCACCAATAAAATCGAAATTTGTAGCACCAACAGTTATTTGTATATTGTTTAATTTTCCTTCAGCTATTATTACTGCACAATCCTGTTTTGTTTTTTTTCTAGCATCCCTAAGTCTATCTTTGTAGGATTTTGTATCAGTCCAATTTAAAGGATCATCCTTAGGTATTGGGGTCTTTAATATTTTATAATTATCCTTTCCAAAAAATATATCGAATCTTTGTGTTGGACTAATTCTATGATGTTTATTGCAATGAGGACAAACATATAAATTTTCTTCCAAATCAGTTTTTAAAATTGGTCCTTTACAACAACTTGTCCAAGCACTTGTTTCTCTTTCAGATTTAGTTGGAAACTTCTTATCAATATTTTTTTTAATACTTTCTCCAAGCTTTTTTATTTTATTAATCCAGTTCATATAATTTTATTTTTTAACCTTATAACAATTTTAGATACATTTGTGACAGGATTTTGTCTTTTAGCTATACTTTTTGTAATTTCCTTACAAATTGCACTTCCAACTACTAATCCATCAGCTGATTTTAGTTTACCTATACTCTTTTCAGTAATTCCAAATCCTATTACATAATTTTTTCTAGGATTGATTTTCTTGATTTTTTTATAATTCAATAGTATTTTTTTTGGTGCAACTTTAAGTTTTCCACCAGTCGTAGATAACATTGAAATATAATAAATCATATCGTGTGAATCTTTTATAATTTTTTTTAATCTATAAGGTGAGGTTGTAGGAGAGACTAATTGAATAAAATTAATTCCTCTTTTTTTACATTTTGCAGCAAATTTTTTATTTTCAGGATAAGGAAGATCAACAACTATTAAGCCATCAACTTTCACATTTCTGCATTTATCTAAAAATTTCTTTTCGTTATATTGAAAAATCATATTGTAATATCCCATCAAAATGATTGGTATGTTTTTTTTCGATTTTTTAAAATCTCTAACTATAGAAAAAATATCATTTATTTTAATCCCATTTTTAATTGCACGATAAGCACTTGTTTGAATCTGGCCACCATCTGCTATGGGAGTATTGTGAGGAAAACCTAGCTCACAAATATCTACATGATTAGAAATTGATTTAAGAATTTGTAATGAGTTCTTTTTTGTATTATCACCAGCAACAGTATAAGTTAGCAGAGCTGGTCTATTCTCATTTTTTGCTTTATTAAATGCCTGATTTATTAAAGATCTCAAAACCTTTTACCCAGCCTTTCTCTTAAAATATCCCTATCTTTTTTTGCATCACCACACGAATTAACTATTAAAATAGTTTCATTGCTTAATTTTGGTGCAATCTTTATTGCTTCAGCAAATGCGTGACTTGGTTCTAAGCTAGGATTCAATTTTTCAAACTTAGTAACTAATCTATAAGCATTTAAGGCTTCCTCATCTGTAGCAAAAGTATATCTTGCTCTTTTTGTATCTTTTAAAAAACAATGAATTGGACTTACAGATGGGTAGTCAAGCCCAGCTGATATGGATTCAGTTTCTTTTATTTGACCTTCTTTGTCCTGGCAACAATAAGCAGCTGCTCCGTGAAGTATTCCCAATTTAGCACCCCTACTTAAAGGAGCTGCGTGGAGTTTAGAATTTTTTGGTCCACCAGCTTCAACTCCTATTAATTCAACATGTTTTTTATCATAATCAATAAATTCGCTCCAAAATCCGTATGCCGAACTTCCACCACCAACACAATTAATTAATTTTATTTTATTTGGAATTTTCTTGAATTCAGATTTTAATTGCATCTTTAACTCTCTGGAAATTTGTGCAGTACTCCATCCACATATTTTTACAAATATATTTGGGCCTACTGTACTACCAACACACATATGGGTATTATCACAATTGGAGACCCAGTATCTCATACACTCACTCACTGCATCAACCAATGTTTGGCTACCAGAGTAAACAGGAACTATTTCTGCTCCATTTTTTCTCATTGCATCACAGTTTGGTTTTTGTCTTTTAATATCTTTTGCTCCCATGAATATTTTACACTTAAGGCCAAATTTTTTAGCAGCCATACTAAGCATTTTTCCCGCATAACCAGCGCCTGTATCTCCAACAATATATTTTTTACCCATTGCTTTGCAGATCATAGCATGTACTGTTGCATTATATATTTTGTGTGCCCCACCATTTGCTTCAGATACAACTTTTGCCCAAATTTGAGCTCCTCCTAAATGGTTAGATAAATTATGTAGTTTCAGAAATGAAGTAGGTGTTCCAATATAATTTTTAAAATAAAAATCTCTTTTTCTAAGAAATTTTTTATCATTTCTTAATTTTTTAAACTCATTTGTTAAATCTTCTACGGGTTTTTTTAGAGTTTCAGGAATAAAACTTCCTCCAAATTTACCTCCCCAGAAGCCATATTGATCGTGTTGATCAATTAATGGAATTCTTTTTTTAAGTTTCATTATTTACTTGTACCATTTTATTCAAAAACATATCAATTTTGGATTTATCTTTTAACCCTGAAGTTTCTAGACCCCCAGATATATCTATAATATCTGCTATTTTTTTATAATTTTCAAGATTATCATTTATTTGAATGTTTCCAGCTATCATTATCGGCTTGCTAATACTTATTTTTTCAATAAGTCTGTGATCAAAAGCAATACTTTTTTCGTATCCTTTGCTATCAAATAAATAAATATCAGTTACCTTAGAAAATAAATGATATTTTTGTACATCGCTTTCATCTCTTATAGTTAGAGCAGTGATAATTTTTTTGTTATATTTTTTTTTAATCATTTCAATTTCTTTAGGTTCACAATCATAAATTTGGTAATAGTCAAAAGGAAGACTTTTAATTTTTTCTAAAATATCCTCATCAGGCTGGACTAATACTGCAACAAAATTAGATTTCTTTTTATTTACTGATAATAGTTCGTTTAGCTTTTTAACCTCAACGTATCTTGAACTTTTTTTATAATTACAAATAAAACCAATGAATTGTGGCGGGTATTGATGATTGATTATAAAATTTAGAGTATCAAGATCAGAGATGCCACAGATTTTAGAACCTTTGATCATAATTTAAATGATTAATTAAAATTTGAAGGTTTTTTTTAATATTACCATTTGTGATTGGTCTGCCTATTACCAACCAGTCACTTCCGTTTTTATATGCCTCCGCTGGTGACATTACTCTTTTTTGATCATTATTATTTGAATTAAATCTAATGCCAGGTGTTATTATCTCCTTTTTGAAAATTTTTTTTACCAATCCTACTTCTTTTGCACTGCATACCAAAGCATCAAGTTTAGCAATTGAAGCTAACTTGGCCTGATGTTTAATTAATGATCTTAGTTTTATATTATAACCTATTTCTTTTAAAGATTTTTCATTTAAAGAAGTTAATGTCGTAACACCAACTATTTTTGTTTTTCCCGAAGCAGATTTTGCAGCTCTCAAAGCCTCAAGTCCAGAGCTAATATGTATGGTTATATAATTTGCCCTTAGGTCCCTAACAGCTTTTATAGTTGACAAACAAGTATTGGGAATATCATTTAACTTTAAATCCAAAAAGATTATTTTATTTTTTAGTTTAGATAAAAATTTTCTACCATTTTTTGAATTTATAAACTCAAGACCAAATTTGTATCCAGTATGAATCTTTCTATTTTTTGTTTGTGCCAGTATTTCTTTAACTCTTTTAATTCTTGTTGTATCACACGCTATAAAAATTTTATGCTTTTTCATTGAGTTTTAACTTCCATTCTTTAGAGCATTTAAAAACGATGCTTTTTTTTTCAGGTACCTCAACTTTTTCTAAAGTCTTTGGATTTAGAGAAATTCTTTTTTTTTGAATTTTTGTTTCGAATGTCATAACATCTCTTAATTCCACTCTTTCGCCATTACTAAGAGCCTTAAGCATCTCTTGGAATATTATATCCAAGAATTTGTTAATGTCCTTCTTATAAATATTTGGAAAGTTTTTTGAGATTTTTTGTTCTATTTCTGATCTAGATACAGACAATTTAATTTATTTATCTTCTTTCTTTTTATCACCTAACTTTTCAGAAAGTGAGGAAAAAGGCAAATTTTTACCACTTAATGGACTTGAAAATTTGGATACAGCCTCTTTATTCTGCATTTCTTCAAGAAGCTTAATACTTAAAACAATTTTTCTTTTCTCTACATTTATTTCAGATATTGCAGCATCTATTCTATCACCAGTTATAAATCTATTACTTCGTGCATCCTCTGCATTTATTGCTATAGCATTTTTCTTAATTAGAATTTCAAGACTACTTCCTTCTGGTGAAACTAAGATACCTTTAGGGCTAGTTGATTTAACTTTCACAGTTAAAATATCATTTACTTTTTTGTCTTTAAAACTGTCAAATGGATCTTCTTCAAGTTGCTTAATCCCAAATTTAATTCTCTGATCTTTTGGTTTAACCTCTAAAACTTTTACTTCTATCTCATCACCCTTATTAAATTTTTTAATTTCATCCTCTGGTTTTCCAGAATAAGATAAATCGTTCGCATGAAGAAATCCATCTATATCAAACTCTGGAATATTTACATATATTGAGAAATCTTTAATATTTGAAATATTCCCTTTTAGTTTAGAGTTTTCAGGATATTTGTTTTTAAAAGCTTCATAAGGATTTTCTTTGGCAAGTTTATGAGATATTGCTATTCTTTTTTTCTCTTGATCAACTTCTGTAATAACACAGTCAATTTCTTCATTGACTTTAAAAAATTTGCTAGGAATGACACTTTTTTTACTCCAACTTATTTCACTTGAGTGAAGTAAGCATGTTAGTCCGGGTTGGAGTTCACAGAAAGCACCATAGTCCACAACTTTTATAACCTTTGCCTTGTAAGTCTTTCCAATTTCATAGTTATTAATATTTTCAAATGGATCAGGAGTTAATGCTTTAATTGAGCATTAGATTTGCATCTTTTCTTTATCAATAGATATAACTTTTAAATCATGTTTTTCACCAACCGTAAATACTTCATCCGGATGGCTTATTCTTGAGTACGAAATTTCCTGTAAGTGTACCAAAACGTCAATTTCATTATTTACTTCAAAAAAACATCCGAAAGAACTATATCCTTTTACAATTGCATTTTTAATAATATCTCCAACATTATATTTCTCTATAATTTTTGCTTTATCTTCTCTTTTGAAAGAACTAATAACTTCTCGTCTCGAAACACAAGCATTACCTCTAAACTTATCGAGTTTAATAATTTTAAAATCTTGCTCTACACCAAATAAATGATCAAAACTTTTTAATGGTTTAGAATCTATTTGAGAACCTGGACAAAACATTAAAGATTTTGTATCCAAGTGTTCTACGATTACTCCACCTTTACATTTTGACACAATTTTTCCTTTAACATTTTTATTTTCTTCATATGCTTTTTCTAAAACATACCATCCTCGAATTTTTTGAGCTCTGCTGGCAGAAACAATTACTTCTCCATTTTTGTCTTCAATTTTTTCAAGATAAACTTCTAATTTATCATTTTCTTTTACATCTTTGTTTCCGAAGACTAATTTTACCTCATTAACATCTATTAATGCTTCACTTTTCATCCCATCAATTAACAAATATACGTGTTTTTCATTAATTTTGGTTATTTTTCCTGTTAAAAGCTTACCTTCCTCTATTTTTGTTTTAGAGAAGTTGTCTACTAGCAATTTTTTGAATTGAAGATTTTGGTCGTTTGAAATATCTTTATATACTTCCATTAATTTATTAGTTTCCTATCCATAATTGCTTTTATTTTTTTAAAGCAGGCCTTCTTACTTAATTTAGTTGTATTAATCAAGGTTGAATCTTTTGTTTTTATTAGGGGACCGTATTTACGAGTTCGGTCAGATTTGTCACGTTTTTTAATACTTTTTATTACTTCCTTTAATGAAATATGTTTTTTTAGGCTTTTATACTCTTTGTATCTCCTTATTGCTCTAGTCTTTAAATTAGCAGTTATAAAAAATTTAAACATTGCATTCTTCATCTGAATTGAAGTTATATCTCTACCATCTAGTATAGAGCCCGCATATTTTTTAGGTGGGGAATAAGCACATTTTTGTTGAAAATTATGAACAATTTTTCTTATTTTTTTATCTTTTGCGATAATTGATGCTGAAGTTGCAACTTTATCAGATAGTAATTTTTTATTTTTTAAATCTTTTAATTTTAATCTTTTAATTTCTTTTTTTATTGAAGCATAATTAAATTTTCTATCATCAAGGTCTAATTTCATTTTTCCAATATGCCTGTATATTCTTCCAGTATCGAGGTAAAGAAGGTTATAGTGCCTTGAAATTAATTTTGCTTGAGTTCCAGCGCCAGCTGCAGCTGGAGAGTCTATAGCAACAGTAATTAAATTCTTTCTTTTTTTCAATTTATTTTTGCTCCCAATTCTTTTAAAATATTTAGAAAATTAGGAAAAGAAGTTTTAATTGATTCCTTATTATCTATAGTCCATTTTTTTCCACCAAATGTGAGTGCTGCAATTACTGACATCATAAAAATACGGTGATCTTTTAAAAAATTTTTTGAATGATAAATATTATTAAGTTTTAAATTAGGATTTCCATAAATTTTTATGTTATCTTTTTTTCTTAAAACTTTTATTCCAATCATTTTCATAAACTGTATTGCTATATCAAGTCTTGGGCTTTCTTTTTTATTTAATTCACCAAGATTTTTAAATGTAGATACTCCCGACGACTTGCAAGCTATTAAAAAAATTAAAGTAAATTCATCAATTGTAGAGCTGTTTAAACTTTGAGGACAATTTATCGATTTCAAATCTTTAGTACTTTTTATTTTTAAATCCCCAATTTTTTCACCTTTATATTTTTTTCGATTTATTATTTTTATCTTTGCATTCATTCGATTTAAAATTGTTATAATTCCTGTTCTTGACGGATTAATATTAATATTTTTTATTAGGAGTTCTGAATTTTTAGATAAAAGTGTTAAGACAATAAAAAAAGATGCTGAGCTAATGTCACCTGGCACATGGTAATCAAAACCATTAAATTGACTTCTGCCTTTAACCTCAATCAAATCAAATTTATTTGTTCGTTTAATTCTAATTGGATAATTTAAACTTTTTAACATAAGTTCAGTATGATCTCTGGATTTGATAGCTTTTAATTTCGTTACACCATGTGTATTTATTGCACTTAAAATTATACAAGTTTTAATTTGAGCACTACCTTTGTTTTCAACATATTTTATTGGCTTTAATAAAGTCGATCCAACAAATTCAATTGGCAACATGCCCTTCTGCGATTTTATATTAACACCAAACGATTTTAAGGGTACAATTACCCTGTTGAAGTCTCTTTTAGATAAACTTTCATCACCTACCATTTTTACTTTAGTATTTATTGCTGAACCAAGTCCTAATATACATCTGGCTAATGTGCCTGAATTTCCTGCATTTAAAATAGTATTTCTTTTTATTTTAAAACCATTTATGCCAACTCCAAAAATTTCAATATAATTTTTTTTTTTTAAGTATTTTACTCCAAATTTTTCAACTGCTTTTAATGTATTTATTACATCTTCAGATTCTAAAATATTAAATATTTTTGATTTACCAATTCCAATAGAAGATAATAATATACACCTTATACTTAAACTCTTATCACTAGAAACAATGATCTGTTTTTTAAATGGTTTTATTAAATTATTAATAGTTATTTGGTTTTTCATTTTTAAGTATTAAAACTTATAGCCTTCACCAAAATATGCTTCTATTGCCTTAGTATTTTTAATAAGTTCTTGAGGAGTACCTTTTGCAACTATTTTACCTTCTGATAAAACCATTGCACTATCAACACAACTTAACAAATCTCTAGATGAATGATCAGAAATTGAAATAGATATTTTTTCAAACATTTGAAGACTAACAATAATTTGTTGTATCATCCTTACACTTTGTGGATCAAGAGCTGCAAAAGGTTCGTCCAAAATAAGTATCTTTGTATTTTTAACCATAGCCATTGCTAAGGTAAGCTTTCTAACTTGACCACCTGATAAATATTTAGATTTTAATTTAACAACATTTTGTAGCTCAAATTTTCTTATCAGATTATTTACTTTTGTTAATCTTTCCTCTTTATTTTTAATATGTAATTCAGCAATTGCCATTAAATTATCAAAAACACTTAAATCTGACCAGGATCCACCGTACTGAGGAACCCATGATATTCCAAACTTTGAGCATCTAGAATGAGTTGGAACTTCAGAAACATCAATTCCATTTATATAGATTTTTCCAAAAGTTGGTTTAATTAATCCTATTATTGTATGATAAATAGAGCTTTTACCGGCACCATTAGGTCCCAACAGTCCACATATTTCAGATCTTTGAATAGATAAGTTTAGCTTTTCTACAATTTGCCTATTTCCATATGAAATTGTTAAATCTTTAATTTCAATTATTGGATTTTCATCTTTAAAAGACTTAATTCTAAATTTTTTAATTAAAATACTCATTTTTTGTAAATAATTTTACTTTATCTAAATTGTCATTCATCTCTAACTTTATATCTCCATTTTCCATATTAATTAAAATTTTGTCCGTATTTAATTGTAACTTATTGTTTTCAAATATAACATCATTATAAATTTTTGAAATTTTTTTGGTAAACAAAACATCTAAATTTTTTGATATAACGGAATTGTCTAAAAATTCAGATTTTACATTGTTATAAAATAGTGTGTCATGGCTAACTTTGTCATATAAAGCATTATTTGCATAAATATTTATAATACCTTTATTTTTCAAATTAATAATTGAAACAACTCCTTCAAGATTAATTTTATTTTGATCTTGGTTGTTTATTTCTACAATTGCTCTTTCAGCATTTATATAAAATTCATTTCCATCACTATCCGTTGAATTAAATTCTATATTTACTAATTCGTTCAATATATTTTCATTTATTTCTACATTTGTATCGTTTTGGCTGTTAATTTTTGATAGATTTTCTGCGCTTTTTTGATGAAAAAAATAATAATAAAATGCAATTAAAATGACAAATATACTTATAAAAATTATTAATTGATAAATATTCTTATGACTCATTTTTAATTAATATTTGCATTTAAAATATTGTGAACATGTATTAATCCAGTAGTTTTTCTTTTATTTTTTTTATATACGCACAAAGCTGTTATTTTTTTATTATTCATTATTGATAAAGCTTCTACAGCCAACATATTTTCGTTCACAAATATTGGATTTTTTTTCATTACTTTCTTAATAATTATATTACTAATATTTTCTGACTTGTAATTAATTCTTTTCAAATCTCCATCAGAAATAATACCAGTAGTATTACCCCTTTTATTTATTGCAATCAAAACTCCTAAATTTTTTTTATTAAAAACTTTAAGAGCCATCTTGATATTTGAATTTTCAGAAATAATAGGCAGATTTTTTCCTCTATACATTAATTCACTTACATTTTTCAATTTTGCTCCAAGACTTCCACTTGGATGAAATTTTTTAAAATCGAATTTAGAAAAATTTCTTTTTTTAATAGTAGATATCGCTAAAGCATCTCCTAAGCAAATCTGTGCAGTTGTGCTTGAAGATGGTATATAATTTCCAGGTCCCGCCTCAATCATTGTCGGTAACAAAAAATGTAAATTACTTGATTTATACAATAATGAATTTTTTTTTGAGGTGATCCCAACTAAAATAATATTTTTATTCCTTTTAGTGTACTGAATTAAGTTCTTTAATTCTGATGTTTCTCCACTGTGACTAATTATAATAAGAATATCACCGGAAGTAATCATTCCCAAATCTCCATGTGAACAAGATCCTGCATCAACATAAAATGATGGAATACCTAACGAGGAAAGCGTTGATGAAATTTTATTTGAAATTATTCCTGACTTTCCTACACCAGAAAAAATCACCTTTCCTTTACATTTTAAAATAGAATTAACAATTCTATCAAAATCTTTGTTAATAGAACTTTTAAGTTTTTTTAAGGCATTAATTTCAGCCTGAATTACTTCTTTTCCTAAAATAGAAAAATTATTCTTCATAATAATTTAGTGGGACCAAATATCCTCTGTAAATGATGCTAAATCTAGATCAACCCGGGTCTGAATGCAACTAATAGCTTTTTTATAAAGATTATACCTATTTTCTCTTACTAAAATTTCTTTTAAATTTGAGTAAATTTTGTGAAGATATATAACATCTCCCGCACAGTATTTTAATTGCCTTTCATTTAATTGACCTCCAAAATCTGAACTTTGAAACTGTTTACTCAATTCTAAACCTATAAATTCTTTAACTAAATCTTTCAATCCATGCCTATCAGAATAACTTCGTGCAAGTTTGCTCATAATTTTTGTACAATTTACATTTTTTACATCAATGTTGAGATATTTTTTTATAAATACCATATCTGCTCGTGCATAATGGAAAATTTTTTCAATATTATTATTAGTTAAAATTTTCTTTAAATTAGGTGCGTCGTAATTTTCTCTATTAAGCTGAATTATATGTGCATCGTTATTTCCAGAGGATATTTGAACTAAATAAAGCTTATCTCTATTGACATTAAGACCTGAAAACTCAGAGTCTATTGCTAAAGACTTTTTGTCCTGAAGCATGATTTCATCTGGCAAATCATTCTTATGTAATTTAATATCTATTTGCATAATATATATATATATGAAACCTATAGAAATTCTAGTTTTTGGAGCCTCTGGACAAATAGGGAGGAATTTATTAAGAAAATTAGCAAGAAAAAATTTCAAAGTTACTGTTGTAACTAGAAATATTCATACAAAGGGATATATTTTAAAAAGTCAGGCAAATGCTGGATGGATTAATTTAATTGAGCTTGATTCACTAGACTATGAAAAGTTAAATCAAATATTTAAGAATAAAGATATTTGTATAAATTTAATTGGAATATTAACTCAAAAAAATAGATCTTCCTTTAAAAATATTCATTGTTTACTACCTAAGAAATTAGCAGAACTTGCTAAAATTAATAATCTAAAACAATTCATTCACCTATCTGCCCTTGGAATAGAAGAAGCTAAAAATAGTGAGTATGCCTCTAGTAAATTAAAGGGTGAAAATGAAATAAAAAAAATTATAGAAAATTATGTAATTCTAAAACCATCTATAGTTTATAGCATTGATGATAAATTCACCACAAAGCTAATGACAATGTTAAAGTTATTACCAATATTTCCATTATATTATGGGGGAAAGACTAATTTTCATCCAATTCATGTATCTGATATGTGTGAAATTATCGAGAAAGTTATTGTAAATGATTATAAATCACAAACGATAGAGTGCATAGGTACACAAATGATGTCTTTCAAAGAAATAATTGAAAAAATTCTTAAATCATTAGAAATTAAAAGGATCTTGGTTCCGTTTCCATTATTTATAGCAAAAATAATTGCAACTTTTTTTGAGCTTATAATGAAAAATCCTTTATTGACTAAAGATCAATTAATTTTATTAAATTATAATAATTCTCCTTCTACAAAGTATAAAACCAATTTAGATTTAAAATTAAATAATGATTTAAAAAATTTTGACAAAGAGATTTTAAAATATTCATATTCCTGGAAAACTGGTGGAGAGTTTTCTAAAGAACAAAGTTAAAGTTAAATTTCTTTAAGCTGATTTTACCTTTTTCTCTATAAATGCTGGCACTTCATCTTCCTTTAACGCGACATCATCTCTTTTGCCTTTTGGTTGGTACACAATCATTAGATGCAAAGGACAATATGAAAATTTCTCAACAGTTTTTCTTCCACAGAAAGTAGAATCTTTCTGATCTGGATGACCTTCCATATATTTACATGTGTTCTCTGTTAATTCCTCTAGTGAAATATTTTTTGCAGCTTCAAAATTCTTATCTAAAACCAAACTTCTAAATTTTAATCTTTTACTATTATTAGTTATTTTTCTCTGGGGACTTTCCTCTTTCAAAGTATAGTTATTATGGGAACTTCTTTTTTTTATTTTTATTGATAAATTCAGTCGGTGAGCTTTACCAATTACTGCATTTCTGCTAACTCCACCGATCATTTCTGCTATTTGTGAGGCTGTTTTGCCTTTTCCCCACTCATTTTTTAAAATATTTATTTTTTTTTCGTCCCAGCCCATAATTTACTAAATATAGTGTATTTTAATAAAATATACACAACATTATGTAACCCATAATTTGAGATTTTATGCAAGTTTTTTTTTAATTTTCTTAACAATTTTGTAAAGAAATGAAATTTAACCATTGGTTGAATTTTAATTAAACCAATATGATTTAAATGTGTATAAGATAAAATTTAAATTTATGAGTTCATTAGCTAATAATTATAATAGAAGAAAAATTTCCTTTAAGTATGGAAAGGGTAGTTTTTTATATTCAACCACTGGTAAAAAATATTTAGATTTTGTTCAAGGAATTGCTGTAAATTCATTAGGTCATGCCAATCCACATCTTATTAAAGCTTTAAATAATCAAGCCAAAAAGGTCTGGCATGTGTCAAACGCCTTCCAAATTCCTGAAGCTGAAAAGCTAGCAAAAATGTTAACTAAAAAGACTTTTGCCGATAAAGTTATCTTCCAAAATAGCGGAGCGGAAGCAACAGAGACTGCAATAAAAGTTGCAAGAAGATATTTTTACTCCATCGGCAAGTCACATAAAAATAGAATTATTACAATTTCAGGTGCATTTCATGGAAGAACTATTGCTGCAATTTATGCTAGTGGCTCAAAAAAAATGACAGAGGGTTTTGGGCCCAAGGTTCCAGGGTTCGATAAAATTAAATTTAGAGATTCTAAACCAAGATTTCCAAATTTAAGAAATAAAATAAAAAAAAATACTGCTGCAATTATGGTTGAGTCTGTAATGGGAGAGGGTGGTATAAAAACTATTCCAGATAAATGTCTTAAATATTTAAGAAAAATTTGTAACGAAAAAAAAATTTTATTAATTCTTGATGAGGTACAATCAGGAATTGGTAGATCTGGAGATTTTTTTGCATATGAAAGTTCAAAAATTTCACCTGATATTATTCCCATAGCGAAGGGGATAGGTTCGGGCTTTCCAATAGGTGCAGTTTTAATGACTAATAAAGTTGCGAAAGCAATGCAGCCGGGTACCCATGGATCTACATTTGGAGGCAACCCTAACGCTTGTGCAGTAGGAATTGAAGTAATGAAACAAATCTTAAAGCCAGGATTTCTAAATAACGTGAAAAAAACGTCAGATTATTTCTTTTTAAAATTATATAATCTAAAAAAAAAATATCCAAAAATTATAAAGGAAATAAGAGGTAAAGGCTTATTAATTGGAATTCAACTACACTTTAATCAAACGAAGTTTATAAATTCTCTTGAAAAACACAATTTGTTAACAATAAGAGCGGCCGAAAATGTTGTTAGAATTTTACCACCACTAAATGTAAAAAAAAATGAAATAGATCAAGCTATCAAAATTATAGATAAAGTTTGTTTAGATTACAAATAAATGAAAAATTTCATAAATTTAAAAGATATACCTCTGGCTGATTTAAGAAAAATTTTAAATGATGCTAAAAAACGGAAAGAAAAAAGAAAAAGATCTAGTACACTTGATTTTGATAAAGATAAGCCATTAAAGGGAAAACTTATTATTCAAATGTATGAAAAACAAAGCTCCAGAACTCGATTAAGCTTCCATATTGGTATCAATCAACTTGGTGCTGACTCAATAACCGTTAAGGCTAACGATTTGCATTTAGGGAAAGGTGGCGAAAGCTTAGAGGATACAGCCAAAATTTTATCTACTTATGGTGATGGATTTTTACTTAGAACGGATAGTGATAAAAAAATTGAAGATTTTAGTAAACATTTAACAATCCCAATTATAAATTTATTAAGCCCGAGCTCACATCCCTGCCAGGTACTTTCAGATGTATTTACTGTAGAAGAAATAAAGAACAAACCAATATCAAAATTAAATATCTGTTGGATTGGTGATTGCAACAATGTTTTAAACTCATTGATTGCTGCTTCAATTAAATTTAAATTTAATTTAAATGTTGGTTGCCCTAAAAATTATAAACCTCCCAAATTTGTATTAGATTGGGTTAGAGAGAATAAGAGAGAAATTAAAATTTTTAACAATGCAAAAAAAGCAGCCGAAAATGCAGATGTAATTTTTTCTGATAAAGTTGTTTCCATAAATGATAAAGGAAACAAAGCAAAAAAGATTAAAGATTTTAAAAATTTTAGAATAAATTCTAATTTAATGAAAGTAACACGACCCCAAAGCATTTTTTTGCATTGCTTACCGAGAGGTGATGAAGTTTCAGAGGATGTTTTTTTAGGAAGAAAATCTAGAGTTTGGCAACAAGCTTTAAATAGAATTCATGTTCAAAAAAGTATTTTACTTTATTGTTTTGGAAAATTAAGGTAATGGAAGCGGATTATCTGAATATTGATTTAAATATAGAATAACTGAAGCTCTATCTTTTTCTTTTCTGAGTCCGGCAAAACTCATCTTTGTACCTTTTATCCATGCTTGAGGTTTTTTTAGATAACCATTCATTTCTTCAAAAGTCCATTCCTTACCATATTCGTAAAGAGCTTGGGAATATTTATAATCTTCTATCCCAGCAACTTTCCTGCCTAATACCCCGTAAAGAACTGGCCCAATTTTGTTTGCTCCACCTTTTTCAATCACATGACAAGCTGAACATTTTTTAAATACTTTCTCTCCATGTGTCACATCTCCTAAAGCTAATAGACTAGTAATATCTACTTCTTTAGCTGGTTCATTATTTGCGTCTGATATCTGTTTAGCTGTTCCATTTTCTGGTAATTCAACTTTGTATCCTGGAGTTTTTGGCTTATCTACATGAAAAACTAGATCGGATATTTTACCAATTCCAATAAATAGTAGTGCTATTAACAATATTGATGCAACTATTTTATTTATTTCAAATGAATCCATGATATTTATTTTTATCGTCGTATAACATGTAAAACATAAAAAATAATGTATAATTATTTCTAATTAAGCGGCTGAAAGACGCATAAATACTTAATTTATGACAAAAACAATAACTTTAATACCTTCTAGACTAGGCGCTTTAAGGCTACCCAACAAGCCACTTCTTAAAATTAATAATAAATCGCTTATTAATCATGTCTATGAAAAAGGTCAATCTACAAACATAGGACAAGTTTATGTTGCAACAGGTGATCAAGAAATTTTTAATGAAGTTGTTAAAAATAAAGGCAAAAGTATACTTACAAAAAAAAATCATTTAACTGGAACAGACCGTATTTTTGAGGCATATGAACAGTTAAATTTAAATGATATAGATTATATCATTAATCTTCAAGGGGATGAACCACTGATAGATACAGATGATATTATTACTTTAAATAATTTAGCAATCCAAAATAATTCTGAAATAGCAACACTTGCCTGTAAACTTGAAAGTAAAGATTTTGAAAATAAAAATGTTGTTAAGGTAATCTGTAATGAAGATATACAAAAAAATAAAATTTCTTTAGCACAAAATTTTTTAAGGTCAGCAAACCCAGAAACTTCAGATCACATATATCATCACATCGGTATATACATATATAAGGTCTCAATATTAAAGAAATTTGTTGGTTTAAACCAATCACCCAACGAAAAAAAACTCAAGCTAGAACAACTTAGAGCTCTAGATAATAATATTAACATAGATGTAATCTATGCAAATTCTATTCCAGTTGGAGTAGATAAAAATGAAGATTTTCTGGAAATAAAAAAACTTATGGAATATAAATCTTAAATAATGAAAATTGCATATCAAGGTATACCTGGAAGCTACAGTGAAAGCTGTGCTAAAAAAAACTATCCCGGATGTGAGACTATTTCCTGTAAAACATTTGATGAATGCTTTGAGATGGCCAAAAATGATAATAATATAAAAACGATAATTCCTGAGTCCAATAAAACAACTGGTAATATTGGTATAGAATATTTAATTTTTAAATTTAGACTTAATATTTACGCAGAACACTTTTATAGAATAAGTCATAATTTGTTAGGAATTAAAGGGAGTAAAATTAATGACATTAAAGATGTTTACTCACATGCTCAAGCTTTAAGCCAATCTTCTATTTTTATAAAAAAAAATAATTTAATTGAGCAAGTTAGAGCTGATACAGCAGGTTCTGCTAAATATGTCTCTGAAAGTAAAGATAAAAAAAAAGCTGCAATTGCATCAAACTTAAGTGCAGAAATATATGATTTAGAAATAATAGAAAAAGATATTCAAGATAACAAAGAAAATTTTACAAGGTTTTTGTTAATGGGAAGAGATATTATTCAATCTGATAACAATGACAAATCGTATATTACATCTTTTTTATTTAAACTTAAAAGTAAGCCAGCTGCTCTTTATAGTGCTCTTCAGGGTATGGCAATTAATGGTGTAAATATGATTAAGCTTCAAAGTTTTCCAGAAAAAAATTCATTTTCATCATATTTTTTTCTATGTGAGGTTGAGGGGCATTTGAATCAACAAAAAATTAAAAACTCCTTAGAGGATTTGAATTATCATTGCGAAGATATGAGCGTTTTAGGGGTTTTCGAAGCTGATAAACTTAGAATAAAATAAGATATCATATTGAAGAATTTAAAATATTACTGATATAATAAAATTGGGTCAATCAGGTGAAGTTACGGCAAACTCCGTGAGGCTCGAAAGAGAACAGCGGTAACCAGTATTTTTTCAGGTTGATTGGCCCTTAAAAAATATGTCAAATAATTCAAAAGTGTTAGCGTTAAAATATCGGCCTCAAACATTCGAACAATTAATAGGCCAAAGAGAAATAGCTGAGAGTATATTTAACTCTATAAAGAATAATAAAGTTCCAAATGCATACATGTTTTTAGGAATCCGTGGCAGCGGCAAAACAAGTACTGCAAGGATAGTTGCTAAGGCGTTAAACTGTGAGAAAGGTGTTGAAAATTTATGCACAAAAGATTTTTGTCAAAGATGTAAATCTATCATCGAAGGTAATAACATTGATATTTTAGAAATAGATGCTGCCAGCAAAACTAGCGTGGATGATGTAAGGGAGTTAATTGAGTTTTCAAGATATAAACCAACCTCTGCAAAATATAAGATATTTATTTGCGACGAAGTTCATATGTTCTCCAAGTCAGCATTTGCAGCTTTATTAAAAACATTGGAGGAACCACCCGATTACTTAAAATTTATATTTGCAAGCACCGATGTAAAAAAAATTCCTGTAACTATTATTTCGAGATGCCAGAGATATGACCTTTCGAGAGTAAAATCTGAAGAATTATTTGAATATTTAATTAAAATTAAAGACTTAGAAAATGGAAAGATTTCTAAAGATGCAATAAAATTAATAGTAAAACTATCAGAAGGTTCAGTAAGAGACTCCTTATCTTTGCTAGATAGAGCTATGCTAGCTAAAAATGATAATGGAGAACTTGATCTTATAAATGCACAAAAAATATTTGGTTATTTTGAAAAGAGTTTAATTATAGACTTAATTCAATATATAATAGAAGGTAATGAGAGCAAAACACTACATTTATATAGAGGCATTTATAATTCTGGAGTCGAACCAAAAGTATTTTTAAATGAGTATTTAGAAACACTTTATTATCTAAAAAATATTGATTTTATTAATTTGGATGGAGCAAATTTTGATTTAAATGACAAAGAATTTGAAAAAATAAAAGCTTTATCAAGTAAATTTGCCAAAAAAGATTTACTTTTGTTATGGCAATTTACTTTAAATAATTTGGAAAAGATAGATATTATAAAAAATCAACATCATTTTATTGAAATGTTTTTAATTAGATCTTTATATTTAAAAAAAATATTAAAAGCCGAAAAACAAATCGAAAAAGAGGAAACAAAACAAGAGTTAAATATAAATAAAACTATTTTAGATAATAACAATAAGCCACAAAAAGAGGTTATAGACCAACTAAAAAATGTAGAGCAAGAGGAGAAAATTATTTCTACGCCAGAGGTAAAAAACAATATTGAAGAAATTCAAATTAAAAGTCTTAAAGATCTAGTGAAAGTTTGTGAAGAAAAAAAGGAACTAAAAATTAAATATGAGCTTGAAAATAACTTAAGATTAGTAAGTTTTGATTTTCAAAAAATTGAAATTTCATTTAATTCAAATTTAGATAAAACTTTTGTAAAAGAATTGAGTGCTTTGCTACAAGGATGGACTAATAAAAGGTGGATTATAGCACTTTCCAAAAAAAATGGTTTACCAACTTTAAAAGAACAAAAGAAAAAATCACAATCAATTACATTTAAAAAACAATCAAATTCTAATTTTTCAAATGAAGTAAAAAAAATTTTTCCAGACGCAGAGTTATTGAATTTAGAGGAGGATGATAAATAATGACAGATTTTACAAAAATCCTTGAAAAAGCAAAAGAACTTGAAAAAAAAATGAAAGACAGCCAAGAGGCAATAAAAAAAATCGAAGCTATCGGTAGCTCTGGTGGAGATTTGGTAAAAGTAACTTTAAACGGTGAAGGAGAGATGGTTTACATTGAAATTTCTGATAAACTTTTAAATGAAGAAAAAAATATTATTGAAGATTTAATTAAAGCAGCACATAATAATGCAAAATCTTCGTTAAAATCCAAGACTTCTGAAGAGATATCAAAATCAGCAGGTAACTTTGGAATACCTGGTTTTAAATGGCCTTTATAATAATTTGAATGCAAAAAATATCTGAAATAGAAGAACTAATCAAATTAATATCAAAACTTCCAGGTTTAGGCCCAAGATCTGCAAAAAGAATAGTTTTAAAGATGATTAACAATAGAGAGGAATTGATTAAGCCTATGGCTAAAAGTTTAGTTGAAGTTTATAAAAATGTGTCAAGATGTAAAACTTGTGGATCACTAAAATCTAATTCAACTGGTTGTAATAATTGTGAAAACGTAAATCAAAAGTTTAATAAAATTTGTGTAGTTGAAAATTTAGCCGATCAATGGAGTATAGAGGCCTCAAGTATTTACCAAGGATATTTCCATATCTTGGGAGGAACAATTTCATCAAATAGTGTAAATAAAGATGAATTATTAATAGGGTCTTTAGTTGAAAGAGTAAAAAAAGAAAAAATTGAGGAAGTAATTTTAGCTACTAGCGCAACAATAGAAGGACAAACAACTGCATTTTATATTCAAGATAGCTTAAAAGATGTTAAAGTAAAAATTTCTAAGCTTGCCCAAGGTTTGCCAGTTGGCGGAGAGATTGAAAGCCTAGATGATGGCACTTTAATTTATGCTTTTAAAAATAGAAATTCTGTAAAACAAGATTAGTTTTTTTTAATCAACCTGTTTAAATGTAATAATGGCTCTGTATATCCAGATGGTTGATCTTTTCCTTGAAAAACCAGTTCACAAGACGTTTTAAAAGCTATCGATCTATCATATCTTGGAGACATTGGCTGATATAATTTGTCATTTTTATTTTGTAGATCAACAACTTTTGCCATTTTTTTCATTATTTCTAAAACTTGTTTTCTGCTACAAATTCCATGGTGCAGCCAATTTGCAATGTGTTGTGATGAAATTCGTAATGTTGCTCGATCTTCCATTAAACCAACATTATTTATATCAGGTACTTTTGAACAGCCTATACCCTGATCAATCCATCTTACAACATACCCTAAAATTGTTTGTGCTGAATTTGATATTTCCTTGTTTATTTCTTCAACAGACCAGTTAGGTTTTTTTATTACAGGTATAGTCAATAGCTGATCTATTTTTGCCCTCTCTCTATCTTTTAATTTATCGTGTTTATCAAATATATTGATATCATGGTAATGAAGAGAGTGTAGAGCTGCTGCAGTAGGTGAAGGAACCCATGCACAATTTGCACCAGCCTCAAGATGAGCAGTTTTTTGTTTGAGCATATCTGACATTTTGTCTGGCATTGCCCACATTCCCTTACCTATTTGAGCAACACCTGAAAATCCACATTTTAATCCAACATCAACATTGTTATTTTCATAAGCATTGATCCACGAAGACGATTTCATATCCCCCTTTTTAATCATTGGTCCGGCCTCCATGGACGTATGCATTTCATCACCGGTTCGATCTAAGAAACCTGTATTGATAAAAAATACTCTATTTTCTAATGTTCTAATACATTCCTTCAAATTAATGGTAGTTCTTCTTTCCTCATCCATAATTCCACATTTAATTGTGTATTTTTCAAGTCCTAACACTTCTTCTACTTTTGAAAACAATAAATTTGTAAAAGATGTCTCATCTGGTCCATGTTGTTTTGGCTTAACGATATAAATCGAGCCTTTTCTTGAATTATTTTTATTTTTTATGTCATGAATTGCGCACAAAGATGTTACAAATGCATCTAAAATTCCTTCTGGAATTTCAGAGCCATCTTGTAAAAGGATTGCAGAATTTGTCATTAAATGACCTACATTTCTATTTAGAAGAAGTGCCCGACCATGCAGACTATCTTTTTCACCATTTTTATTTATGTAGTTTCTATTTGGATTAAGTTTTCTTCTTAATTTCTTACCGTCTTTTTCAAATTCAGCGATAAGATTTTTTTTCATTAGACCAAGCCAATTTCTATAACCAATAATTTTGTCTTCAGCATCTACTGCAGCTACCGAATCTTCATGATCACAAATGGTAGAAATAGCAGACTCTATTATAATATCTGAAATACCAGCTGGATCGCCTTTAGCGCTAAACGCACTTGGGTTTAAAATAATTTCGATATGAAGATTATTATTTTTTAAAATAATTGCTGATACTTTTTCTTTATCTAGTCTGTATCCTACATATTTATTTGTGTCTTCTAATTCTGAAGACCCCTTATCAGTATATAATTTAAGTTTATGGTCTTTAATCGAAATTTTATCAACTTTTTTCCAGGATGTATTTTTTATTTTAAAGTTTTTATCTAAAAATTTTTTTGTGTATTGAATAACCTGAAGTCCTCTTTCAGGATCATATCTTTCGCTTATAGACTCTTCAGACGATATAACATCAGTTCCATATAAACTATCATATAAACTCATCCATCTAGCATTTGCAGCATTTAATGCATATCTAGAATTCATTATTGGAACTACAAGTTGAGGACCTGCAATACTAGAAATTTCTTCATCTACATTCTTTGTTTTAATTCTAAAGTCAGAGCCCTCTTTTTTAATATATCCTATTTTCTCAAGATAAGATTTATATTCCTTTAAATTAAATTCTTTTTCAGAGTTTTCTAAATGCCATCTATCAATATCCATTTGTAATCTTTTTCTAAATTTAAGTAATTCTCTATTTTTGGGAGCAAGTTCATGGCTAGTTTCACTTAGCCCTTTCCAAAAATTATTTTCACTAACGCCTGTATTTGGTAAAGCTTCCTCATTAATAAAGTTGTATAGATCCTCAGAAATTGAGAGATTTTGTATATTAATATATTTGTTTAACATTATAATTTTATTTGTTTTGTTTTAGAAAAATTTTGTATACTAGTAAATTGGTAAAAATGAGCCACTTTATTGCCTTTATTTTATAAAATATTAAAAAAATGAAAAATTACTTAAATTTTGAAACAGAGGTTAAAGAATTAGAGGCAGAGCTTGAAAATTTAAAAGATCCTTATAATAAAGAGGGAATTTCTGAGGTTAATACAAATGAAATTGCATCATTTGAAATTGAAATCAATAACAAATTAGAAAAAATATATTCAAATCTAGATCCTTGGCAAACAACCCAGGTAGCCAGACATGAAGATCGACCAAAAGCAAAATTCTTCATAGAAAATTTGTTTGATGAATTTATTTCTCTATCGGGAGACAGGTTTTATGGAGAAGATAACTCAGTTATTGCAGGCTTTGCAAAATTTAATAATCAATCAATTTTAGTTATTGGACAAGAAAAAGGAGAAAATTTAGAGGAGAGGTTAGATAGAAACTTTGGAATGATGAGACCTGAGGGTTATAGAAAGAGTATTAGATTAATGGAATTGGCGAACAAATTTAATATTCCAATAATTACATTTATCGATACTCCAGGAGCATATCCTGGTGTTGGTGCCGAAGAGAGAGGACAGGCAGAAGCAATTGCTAGGTCTATTGAAAGCTGTATGAAATTAAAAGTTCCGAATATTTCAATAATTATTGGTGAGGGAGGATCAGGTGGAGCTATAGCTCTAGCATCAGCGAGTAAAGTAATTATGTTAGAAAATGCTATTTATTCAGTTATTTCCCCCGAAGGCTGCGCAACAATTTTATGGAGGGATCCAAAAAAAACTCTTGAGGCTGCAGAAGCAATGAAACTAACTTCAAAACAATTATATGAATTAAATATAATTGATGAGATAATACAAGAGCCAACTGGAGGAGCTCACAGAGATAGAGATAAAATTCTAGAAAATGTTCGAAATTCAATTCAAAATAATTTGCAATATTTCTATGATTTAAATGAAAATGAAATAATCCTTCAAAGGAAAAACAAATTTTTAAAGATTGGAAGAGGTAGTGGTTTCTCAACTAAACCAGATGTTAGTGATAGTTTATCACTTAAAAAAAGTAATCTAAGTAATTTAATAGAAACAGTTTTAAAGCAGAAAAAATTATTATTAGGTGGCACCTTATTGATTGGTTTATTAATCGGACTAACCTATTTATTATAAAGTCCCACAACAATGTTTATATTTCTTGCCTGATCCACAAGGACAGCGTTCATTTCTTCCAATATGTTTTCTAGCAAGATTTCTTATTTTATTTTTGACTGTTTGCTCGTCCTCCTTTTTAGCCTCAGGAGACTCTCCTGATACAATTTTAATATTTAATAATAATCCAATAAATTGCTCTTTCAGTTTATTTAATAATTCCTCAAATAAATTAAATGACTCCTTTTTATATTCAATTAATGGATCTCTTTGACCATAAGATCTTAATCCAATCACTTGTCTTAATTGTTCCAAGTATTGAATATGTAATTTCCAATTTTGATCAATTAATTGAAGAAATATTCTTCTTTCAATTTCTTTAGATTTATCATCACCAAGATTTTTAGATCTTTCTTCTCTTTTATTATTAAATTTTTTTATAATCTCTTCCTTTAAAAATTTACCATCTTTATTTTTTATATTGTCAATCTCATCTTTTTTAAAAGCAGCCCCCAAACTAGCCAATAATTTTTTTTCAATATCATTATTCTTGTTCTTAAAATCAACTATTTCCTCAATAATTTGATTAAGAAAGATATCAGCGAATTCGTATGAATTTTTACTCTGCATAACCTTATTTCTTTGAGAAAATATTACATGCCTTTGATCATTAAGAACATCATCGAATTTTAACAAAGACTTTCTTATATCAAAATTTCTTGCCTCTACCTTTTGTTGAGCTCTTTCAAGAGCTTTATTTATCCAAGGGTGGTCAATGCTTTCTCCATCTTTTAAACCTAGTTTTTCAAGAATATTGTTCATCGACTCTGATCCAAATATTCTCATTAAATCGTCTTCAAGACTTACAAAAAAAATTGAGATACCTTCATCACCCTGTCTACCAGATCTTCCTCTCGCCTGATTATCAACTCTTCTGCTCTCCATTCTTTCTGTTCCTATTACACACAGTCCACCTAATTTTTTTATTTCCTCTCTAGAAGATTCTTTAGCATTTTTTCCACCAAGTTTGATATCTACACCTCTACCTGAAATACTAGTTGTAATAATTACAGAGTTTTTAGACCCAGCATTTGCTATAATTTCTGCCTCTTTGTCATGATTTTTGGCATTAAGAACTACATGATTTATTTTCTTTTTATTAAATAAATTAGAGTAGTGCTCAGATTTATTTATACTACTAGTAAATATTAAAAGAGGTTGGCCTAAATTATATTTATTGAATACTAAATTTGTTATCGCGTTATCTTTTTCTACCTCAGTTCTATAAATTTGATCATTCAAATCTTGTCTTATCATTTGTTTATTTGTAGGAATTGTTACAATATTTAAATTATAAATTTCGTAAAATTCTTGAGCCTCCGTACTTGCAGTTCCCGTACAGCCACATAATTTTTTATATAATTTGAAATAATTTTGATAAGTAATTGATGCTAAAGTTTGATTTTCAAATTGGATAGATAATTTTTCCTTTGCTTCTAAACTTTGATGTAATCCATCACCAAATCTTCTGCCAGGCATTTGCCTTCCTGTTTGATCATCAACAATAACTATTTCATTATCTTTGACTATATAATCTTTTCCATTTACAAAGATATAATTTGCTCTAAGTGACTGATTCACTAGATGCACTAGTGAAAGGTTTTCAGGATCATAAAAATTATTATTTTTCAAAATTCCAACCTCAGAGAAAATTTTTTCTACATTATCAATCCCTTTATTTGTTAAAAGAACACTTTTATTTTTTTCATCAACATCAAAGTCTTCATTGTTTAATTTTTTTATTAATTTATTTACAACAATATATTGGTCAGTTTTATCTTCTGCTTGTCCAGATATTACTAATGGTACTCTTGCCTCATCAATCAAACAAGAATCGATTTCGTCTACAATTGCAAAATTATGATCTCTTTGTACCATGTCATCAGATGAAAATTTCATATTATCTCTTAGATAATCAAATCCTAATTCACTGTTAGTTGCATAAGTTATATCACATAGATAATTTTTTTTTCTTTCCACGTCATCTTGTCCAGAATTAATATATCCACATGTGACACCAAGAAAATTATAAATCTTACCCATATTTTCCGAGTCTCTTTTTGCAAGATAATCATTTACTGTAACTACATGAACTCCTTTTCCCTCCAATGAATTTAAGTATGCAGCTAAAGCAATTGTAAGAGTTTTTCCTTCCCCCGTTTTCATTTCAACAATTTTGTTTTGGTTTAAAACTATTCCACCCATTAATTGAACATCAAAGTGTCTTTCGTTATTAACTCTTTTTGAAGCCTCTCTTACAAGCGCATAAGCCTCTGGTAGAATATCAAGAATCTTAACTCCATTAGTTAATTTATCTCTTAACTCCTGTGTCTTTTTTGGAAATTCCTCTATATTTAAAGAAGATACATTTTCCTCTAATTTATTAACCTGATTGACAATTTTTGTTAATTTATCTAATTCTTTTTGATTAGAGGATTTAAATAGTTTTGATATTAAATTTAGTGGACTAAGCATATGATTTATTTAAACAAATCTTATATAATCATATAATTAATTTTTTAAATACATGGTTTTTATGAAAGAAAATTATCAAATTAAGTCAAATTCTATTGGTTTTTATCAAGATCTTGAACATTTAGATGGAATTGGTATCTCGGCTGTAAGTGCAAATTTATATGCAGGTGAAAAAAAAAGAGATGATCTTGTTATTTTTTATTTTAGAGATGGAGCGAGTCATGCCTCAGTTTATACTCAATCAAATATTAAATCTGAAAATATAAAGTGGAATTTGCTTAATACTAAAGATAAAGTATATGCTTTATTAGTTAATACAAGAAATGCAAATGCATTTACCGGAAAAGAAGGATTTAAATCAATAAATAATATTGCATCATCTTTATCTGAATTGTTATCAAAAAAACAATTGCTCGATGAAGAAGAGCCACAAAAAATCAAAACTAAAAATATTTTGTTTGCGTCTACAGGAACAATTGGAGAAGTTTTCCCTGAAAATAAAATTATGGCCGCTTTACCAAATCTAGTTGACAAAATTAAATACGTACAAAACAAATATATCTGGATGAAAGCTGCGATGGGTATTCTTACTACAGATACAAGGCCAAAATTATCAATGGAAGAATGTAAAATAGCTGGCACACAAGTAAAAATTTATGGTTTATCAAAAGGTTCAGGAATGATTCATCCAGATATGGCAACAACATTAGGTTTTATTTTTACAGATGCAAAAATTAACCCAAATATACTTAAACAGCTATTGAAGAAAAATATTCAAAATACGTTTAATGCCATAAGTTGTGATGGCGATACTAGCACAAATGATATGGTAAGTATTTTTTCAACCGGTTATGCAAAAAATAAAGAAGTTAAATCATATAAAGATAAATCTTTAAGTGAATTTGATAAATCTTTAAATTTAGTTTTAAAGAATTTAGCAAAAAGTGTAGCTGCTGATGGTGAAGGAGCATCTAAATTTATAATTATAAAAGTAGAAAAATGTAAAAATGAAAATGATGCAAAAAAAATTTGTTTTTCAGTTGCAAATTCTCCATTAGTAAAGACTGCAATCTCTGGCGAAGATCCTAATTGGGGAAGAATTATCATGGCAATCGGTAAGGCTAAGATTAAATTAAATCTTAGTAAGTTAAATCTTAATATTGGACCCTATAAAGTAATAGAAAATGGAAAGTTATCTCAAAGTTATGATGAGTCTATTTTAGCAGAATATATGAAATCTTCAGAAATTAAAATTAATATTCAGGTGGGGACTGGAAAAAAAGAATTCGAAGTTTATAGTATGGATTTAACAAAAAGATATATAGAAATAAATGCAGATTATAGATCTTAATAAATTGAATAATTAAATTAAAATACTATTTTTACAACATGATTAAATATCAACTAAAGTGCAAAACCTGCAAAAATACCTTTAATAGTTGGTTTTCATCATCGAAAGAATTTGAAAAATTAAAAAAACTAAAATTAATTAATTGTAATATCTGCAACTCATTAAACATCGATAAATCTATAATGTCACCAAGAATATCAGCGAATAAAGCTATTAATCATGAAAAATCTTTCCAAAAAGTTCATGAAGTAAAATCAAAAATAAAAGAATTTCAAAAATATATTAAAAATAATTTTGAATATGTGGGAGAAAATTTTTCATACGAGGCTAGATCAATCCATTATGCGAATAAAAAATCAAAAAAAGGGATTTATGGTCATGCATCAAAAAAAGATATTAAAGAGCTTAAAGAAGAAGGAATAGAGACAGCAGTAATTCCTTGGATGAAAGACAATGAAAATTAAAATTTTTTAAATTTACTTATATAATTAACCTCAGTATTACTAGTTTTTTCCCAACTATCTCCGAGAATGTTAAATTTTAATCCAATCACGTCTGATAATTTTAAATTATTTTTTTTGCAAATATTTTCCAATTTTTGAGGTTCAACAAATTTGAACCAATTGTGAGTTCCTACAGGTAGCCAATTTAATATATATTCAGCACCTATAATCGCAAAAAGATAAGATTTAAGTGTTTTATTAATTGTCGCAACAAACATTATTCCATTTTTCTTTAATAAAGAAGCGCTAGACTTTATAAAATAATCTAAATCATCTACATGTTCAACTATTTCCATATTTAAAATTACATCATACCTTTTTTTAATTTTTAAATTTTCAGGAGAACAGCATAAATAATTAATTTTCAAATTATTTTTCTTAGCATGAATCTTTGCAACATTTATATTTCTAATTGAAGCATCTATTCCAGTTAATTTACCACCAAGTCTACACATCGGTTCTGTTAGTAGACCACCACCACATCCTATGTCTAAAATGTCTAAATTTGAAAAAGGTTTTTTTTTATTTTTAATATTGAATTCTTTAATGATCTGATTTTTAATATATTCAATTCTAACTGGATTAAATTTATGTAATGGCTTGAATTTACCTTCTTGATCCCACCATTCGTTGGCTAAATTATTAAATTTTTCTATTTCTTCTTTATTTATTGTGTTATTAGCCATAAATTTTGATTTTAAATTAATAATATTTTTTTAATAAAAGATAATATAGGAAATAACAATGAAAATTGTAGTACTAAAATTTGGAGG
>MDTA01007869.1_pt1 | contig 28389 bp, 21 predicted proteins | sample 811151 | NCBI WGS metagenome assembly MDTA01 (sample SAMN05326648, study PRJNA326480) | marine metagenome | isolation source: seawater | place: Indian Ocean: South | collected 2010 | reverse complement strand
TGTCTTTATTGTCTTTATTGTCTTTATTGTCTTTATTGTCTTTATTGTCTTTGTTGTCTTTATTGTCTTTATTGTCTTTATTGTCTTTGTTGTCTTGCTCCTGCTTCATTTTTTTGCTTAAAGCCAGATTATATCTTGTATCATTATCTTCTGGGTTTATTTTTAATGAGCTTTTATATGCTTCAATTGCTTCTTCTAATTTTTGCTCTTGAAATAGGGAGTTGCCTAAATTATGATATACTTTTGCTAGTTCATTCTTATTTTTAGTCTTATTAATTAGTGTTTTAAATAGTGTCGTTGATCCAGCAGATGTGTCACGGTCACTATAAATTTTTTGTTTATATATAGCATCTGCTAAATTAAATGAAGCATTAAAATACTCTTGATCTTTTTTTAAAGCGTTTCTGTATTTTATTTCTGCTTTAAAATAATTACTGTCAGCATATAATTGATTGCCATCTCGTAAAAATGATTTTTTATCTTGCGCAATACAAGTTATTTTTATTAAAAAGAATAATATTAAAAATATATTTTTCATTTAATCTTGGTCAAAATTAATTCGATTAATCCATTTATTCTTTCTAGGTAATAGGATTAAGTCTAAAATTAAAAATAGTAGTGCTAAACTAATAAATAATTGAAACCTATCTTTGTATTGTGTAAACACCATTGTTCCAATTTCTTTTTTTTCCATTTTATTAATCTCTGCAAATAATGTTGATAATCCTGTTTTAGAGTTATTAGCTCTGACATACGTTCCATCTCCAGCATTAGCAATTTTCATAAGCAAGTCTTCATTTAATTTACTTACAATAGTATTACCTTCTTTATTTTTTCTAAACCCTATTTTATTTCCATATTTATTATAAATAGGGATTGGACCTCCTTTACTTAATCCCATTCCTAAAGTATGCACAATGATACCTAATTCATTGGCTTTCTTTGCATTTTCAATCGCATTTTCATCATGACTTTCTCCATCTGTTATGATAACAATAGCTTTATCCTGTGTGTTTTCCATGTCAAATGACTCTATACTTAGGTTAATAGCTTTAGCAATCTCAGTTCCTTGAGTTGGTATAATATCTGTTTTGACTGTAGATAAAAAAAGTTTTGCAGCTGAATAATCAGTAGTGATTGGTAGTTGTACATAAGCTTCTCCTGCAAATACAATTAAACCAATTCTATCACCTTTTAGATTATCAATCAATTTGGAGATAGCTTGTTTTGCTCTTTCTATCCTATTTGGTTTTATATCTTCAGCCATCATAGAATTAGAAAGGTCAATAGCAATGATTAGATCAACACCTTCTCTTTTTACTTCTTCCATTTTTGTTCCAATTTGAGGGTTAGCGATACCAATTATAAGGAAGAAAAAAATTAGAATTGTAAATATATTTTTGATTTTTTTTCTTACACTTGAAAATGAATACATTAGTTTCTGCACTAATCTTCTATCTCCAAAAAGTGATAATGCATTTTTCTTCCACCTATTATACATTAGTATAGCAACTATTAATAAAGGAATTCCAAATAGTAGATTTAAATATTCTATGTGTTCATATCTTAACATTTAAGTTATTTTTTTAAAATAGGTAATTTGTAAGATAAATGATAATAATAACAGTGTTAAAGCCCATATTGCAAAAGGTAGAAATTCTTCTGAGCGTTTATGAAATTTAGTAACTTCTATCTTTGATTTTTCCAACTCATCAATATCTTTATAAATATTTTTTAATGAATTATTATTAGTCGCTCTAAAATACTTGCCTTCTGTTAGTGAAGCAATATCTTGTAATGTTTTTTCATCAATTTTCACTTCTACATCTTGGTACTGTATTCCAAAAGGAGTTTGGAAGGGATATGGAGCAAATCCCTCAGTTCCTACACCAATTGTATATACTCTTATTCCAAATTTTTGGGCAATCTCAGCTGCTGTAATTGGAGGTATCATACCGCTATTATTAATTCCATCAGTTAGAAGGATGATGACTTTTGATACAGCTTCTGAGCTTTTTAATCTATTTACAGCTGTGGCTAAGCCCATTCCAATAGCAGTTCCATCATCTACTATTCCACTTTTCACATCTTTAAACAAGTTAATAAGAACGTTATGATCAGTAGTTAAAGGACATTGTGTAAAGCTTTCTCCAGCAAATATTACCAATCCGATTCTATCATTTTTTCTTTTGCTTATAAAATCTATAGCAACATTTTTAGAGGCTTCTAACCGATCAGGTTTTAGGTCTAGTGCAAGCATACTTCCTGAAACATCCATTGCTAAAACTATATCAATACCTTCAGTAGTGCTTTCCTCCCAATTAGATGATGATTGAGGACGAGCTATTGCAAAAATCATTAATACAGAGGCTATAATTTTTAATAGATATGGTAAATGCCTTAATCTGTTTTTTAATGTTATTCTATTACTTATTAATCCAGTATCAGAAAATAAAATATTACTATTAATATTCTTATTTTTTAAGATATACCAAATTAGTATTATTAATGGAAAAATTAAAAGAAAAAGTAATTCGTTATTTACAAAAGTATGATTAATCATTTTTTCTTTTTTCTTTTGTATTATTTACAAATTCTTTTGCTAAAATCATACTTTCCATATTTTCAGTTTCAGAAGGTTCGCTTTTAGCGAACTTGGCCAAGTCAGCTCTTTGTAAAAGAATTTCAAGATTATTAAATATTTGTTTATCTAAAATAGGCTTAACCTCTTGTAAAATCTCATTTGTAGTTAGCTCTAATGCTATAAATTTAAATCTAAGTTCAATGTATCTTCTAATAATCTCTGATAATTGAGAGTAATATTCTTTTATGTTTACTTTTTCAAATTTTTTTTCATCTTCTAGTTTATTTAATTCTTTTAATGCAACTATATCAGCGGGAATAATTACTTTAGGTTTAATTATCTGTTTATCTTCTTTTTTTGAAAATAGATACTTTTTAATTATAAAGCCAATTAATATTAGTATTAGAATAGCTAGAATCCAAGGCCAAACATCACTCCATCCAATTGGTTCCTTAATAGGCTGCTTTATATCTTTTAATTCAGGCTTATCTCCCAAAATTAAAGATTGTACATTAATTAAAATTTCTTCTGTTTTGTTGCTTTCAGAAAAGATAAAGGATGGAATAACATAACTTCCACTGTCCCATGCTGTAATTATAAATTGTTGCTTGATGACTTCATCAATTGTATCAATTTCTGAAGCATTTAAGATCTCAATTCCATCAATAAGGAATTCATTATAATTAGGCCAATTTTTTGTGCTACTTATATGATTAGTAATAGTAAGCTTTGTTTGTTGTCCTATTAGAATTGTATTGGTATCTAAAATTGCATTTTGAGCAAAAACAAAATTACTTATTAAAAGAATATAAACTATTTTCTTCATCTCTTCCCTCTATTTTTAAAGAAATTAATCAATGGTTTTACATAATCAATATCTGTGCTAATGTCAATTAAATCAACTCCACTAGTGCTAAAAAGTGTATTTAGTTTTTTTATTTTTTTTCTCTTTTGTTTAATAAAATCTTCTCTTATAATTTTGCTTGAAGTATCTACATATAATATTTGATTTGTTTCTGTGTCCTCTAAAGGAATTAATCCAATATTTGGCAAACTATCTTCTCTTTTATCATAGATTCTTAGTCCAACTAAATCATGTTTTCTACTTGCAATTTTTAAGGGTTTCTCAAAATTAGGACTTATGAAATCAGAGAGAATAAAACAGATACTTCTTTTCTTAATAACAGAATTAAAATATTTTAATGCTATTGAAATATCAGTTTTTTTTCTATTTGGTTTAAATGCAAGTACTTCTCTAATAATTCTCAGGATATGAGTCTTTCCTTTTTTTGGTGGTATGAACTTCTCTATTTCATCACTAAAAAAGATCACGCCTACTTTATCATTATTTTTAATTGCTGAGAAAGCTAAAATTGCAGAAAGTTCACTGGCCAACTCTCTTTTAAATTGTTTTTTAGTACCAAAACTTCCTGATGCTGATACATCGATAAGCATCATAACAGTCATTTCTCTTTCCTCTTCAAAAACTTTTACAAAAGGAGTATTGTATCTTGCAGTTACATTCCAGTCTATAGTTCTTATATCATCACCTGGTTCATATTCTCTAACTTCAGAAAAAGCCATACCCCTTCCTTTAAAAGCTGTATGGTATTCTCCAGCAAAAATATGATTGGAGAGCCCTTTAGTTTTTATTTCAATTTGTCTTACTTTTTTTAAAAGTGCTGAAGTGTTCATTTATGGAATCTCTACTGCATTTAAGATTTCAGTAATAATAATTTCTGGTGTAATATTTTCAGCTTCTGCCTCATATGTAAGTCCAATTCTATGTCGCAATACATCATGACACAGAGCACGAATATCTTCAGGAATTACGTAGCCTCTTCTTTTTATAAAAGCATAGGCTTTTGCTGCGGCTGCTAAATTGATACTTGCTCTTGGTGAACCTCCAAATGAAATCATATCTTTAAATTTATCTAATCCATATTTATCAGGATATCTAGTAGCAAATACAATATCAATAATATATTGTTCTATTTTTTCGTCCATATAAATTTCTTTTACTAGATCTCTAGCACGTACGATCGCATCTGTCTTTAGTACAGAGTTTGGAGATGGAAAATTTTTTGCTAAGTTGTGTCTAATAATCATTTTTTCTTCATCTTTTTTAGGGTAATCAATTACAACTTTTAGCATAAAACGATCTACTTGCGCTTCTGGCAAGGTATAAGTTCCTTCTTGTTCTACTGGGTTTTGGGTAGCCATTACCAAAAACGGTTTGTCTAAATTAAAAGATTTATCTCCAATTGTTACTTGTCTTTCTTGCATAGCTTCTAGTAGGGCAGATTGTACTTTTGCAGGAGCACGATTTATTTCATCAGCCAAAATCAGATTTGCAAAAATAGGACCTTTCTTTATGGAAAAGTTTTCGTCTTTTGGGCTATAAATCTGTGTTCCTATAATATCTGCTGGAAGTAAATCAGGTGTGAATTGCAAACGACTAAACTTTGCATCTATTGTTTTTGCTAGTGTTGAGATTGCAAGTGTTTTTGCCAATCCTGGAACTCCTTCTAACAAGATGTGTCCATTTGATAAAAGTGCAACTAAAAGTCGTTCACTCATATGTTTTTGACCAACAATTACTTTGTTCATCTCCAATAATAACATATCAATTATATCGCTTTCTTTATTTATTTTTTCGTTTATCTTTTTAATATCTGGTTGCAATGTTTCTGTCATAGTATTTTTTTTTCGGATTGCAAATTTATATTTTGTTCATTAAATTACAAAGACAACGAATAATTTTTCTCTAAAGTATATTGTCAATTCATTTTCTATTTTTGCGTAAAATTTTAAAGTGCGTTTTTTCATTGAACTTTCATATCTAGGAACTAATTATCATGGATGGCAAGAACAGCCTAATGTTAAAACTATTCAGGGGCAAGTAAATAAAGTGTTAAGCAATATACTAAATGTAAATATTGAAGTAATTGGAGCTGGAAGGACTGATGCAGGAGTACATGCAAAACAGATGTATGCTCATTTTGATTGTGATCATGATTTTGAGATACAGAATCTAATTTTTAGAGCTAATAAATTTTTAGATAATGATATTGTAATTCATGATGTTTTTAAAGCAAAAGATGAAGCTAATTCTCGATTTGATGCTATTTCTAGAACATATCAGTATCATATCATTATCAAGAAAGATCCTTTTAGAAATAATGCATATTTGTTTCACAAAGAATTAGATTTAAAAGCTATGAATCAGGCTTGTCAACATATATTAGGAGTTCATGATTTTACTTCTTTTTCGAAAGTAAATACTCAGACTTATACAAATACTTGTGAGGTTTATTATGCAAAATGGAAAATTTTTAAAAATGAGTTGATTTTTACTATAGAAGCAAATCGTTTTTTACGAAATATGGTTAGAGCTATTGTTGGAACTATGATAGATGTTGGTGTTGGGAAGTTGCTTTCAGAGGATTTAGTTAAAATAATAGACGCAAAAGATAGATGTAAATCAGGGACATCAGTACCTGCAAAAGGACTTTTTCTATATAAGGTTAAGTATACAGATAATTTAAAGATATAAATGCAAGAGAAAATGGAGCAAAAATCTAATACTGGAGATATAATTGATTTTATACTTCTAAAAAGAGTAATGCAATTTGCAGTGCCATATAGATTTTATTTCATAGTTGCTGCAATTTCCGCTATTTTGTTATCTTTTTTGGGTCCTATACGTCCTTTGCTTATTAATTATGCTATAGACAATTATATTATCATACCTAATCAAGAAGGGCTATTAAAGATTTCTATTGTTTTAATATTTATCTTGATATTAGAAGGAGTGTTTCAGTTTTTTTATATCTATTTGTCAACGTGGTTAGGACAACATATTATTCAAGATTTAAGGAGTAAAATATTTAAGCATATTTTATCATTAAAGATGAAATTTTTTGATAACACTCCTATTGGAACTTTAGTAACAAGGTCTATTTCTGATATTGAGACTATTGCAGATATCTTTTCACAAGGATTACTAGTAATTATTGCCGAGCTTTTAAAGTTAATTGTAGTTGTTTTATTAATGTTTTATACTGACTGGAGATTGACCCTTATTGCTTTATTAACTGTTCCCCTTTTATTAATATCTACTGCTTGGTTTAAGAAAAATATTAAAAGAGCTTTTCAAGAGGTAAGAACAGAGATTTCTAATCTTAATACTTTTGTTCAGGAGCATATAGTAGGAATGCATATTGTTCAGATTTTTAACAGAGAAAATGCTGAGTATAAGAAATTTGTAGATGTTAATACTAGACATAGAGATGCAAATATTAGAGGTATTTTTTATTACGCAGTTTTTTTCCCAATTGTTGAAGTTCTTTCCGCTATGTCTATTGGATTTATAGTTTGGTATGGTGGTCAAGGAATATTAGAAGGTAAGGATATTACAGTTGGAGAGCTTATTGCATTTATTTTATTTATACATATGATGTTTCGTCCTATTAGACAATTAGCTGATAGGTTTAATATTTTACAAATGGGTATTGTTGGTTCTGAGCGTGTTTTTAAGGTGCTCGATACTGATGAGAAAATTAAGGATATAGGAAAAGTTAGTTTTAAAAATATAAAAGGGTCTATTGTTTTTAAAAATGTTAATCTTTTTTATAAAAAAGATGAGTGTGTTCTTAAAAATTTAAATTTTAACATAGAGTCGGGTAAAATGTTAGCTTTAGTTGGAAGTACAGGAGCTGGTAAGACCTCCATAATAAGTGTATTGAATCGTTTTTATGAGATTGATTCTGGCACTATTAGTATTGATAATATTAATATTAATGATATTTCTATTAAAAGTCTAAGAAAAGAAATCGCATTAGTTCCTCAAGAGGTTTTTTTATTTTCCGATACAATTTTAAATAATATTACGCTTTACGATGATAATATTTCAAAGCAACAAGTTATCGAAGCTGCTAAAGAGATTGGTCTAAATGATTTTATCCTTTCTTTACCTAATGGTTATGATTATATTTTGGCAGAAAGAGGTGCTGTCTTATCATTGGGTCAAAGACAGCTTATTGCATTTCTTAGAGTCTATGTTCGTAACCCAAAGATACTTGTTTTAGATGAAGCAACTGCTTCAATTGATACTGAAAATGAGAGGTTATTACAAGCAGCTTTAGAAAAGTTGTCTGTTAATCGCACTACTATTGTCATTGCTCATAGACTTTCTACTATTGTAAATGCTCATAAGATTTTGTACTTAGATAACGGTAGTGTTATCGAATCTGGTACTCATAATGAACTTTTAAAGAAAAAAGGGGCATATTTTTTGATGTTTAATTCTCAGTCTGCTAGTTCTAAATTTTAAGATTCTTGCTATAAAATATATAGATAATAAGTGCAAAAATCTTAGTTTTTATAAAAATAATTTACTCTTCTTATACAAGAGTTGAGTATTTAAGGAATAATTACTTAGTTTTGTTTAAAAGTTATTTTTAAATGAGATTGTTTAAACTAGCATTATTATTTTTCATCTTTTTTTCGTTTTTATTAAATGGAAAAGAGATAAATTTAACTGAAGAATCAAATCAATTTTCAGTTACATCAAAATCATTATCTGAGTTTAATTTTGTGAATTTTCTGTCTAAAATTAACACTAAAAAAGTTGTGCGTGGTTCTAAAGAATATCTAAAATTATTTGTTAATAGTTATGGATATAATGCAAAGCCAGGATCTGCTGAGTTGCCAGTTTTAGAAGAACTGATAATAATTCCTTTTGGCGCTGAAGCTTCAATAAATATTTTAAATCAAGAAGAGGAAATTATTTCTTTATCAGATTATGAGCTCGAAAATCTGATTTTCCCATCGCAGCCTTCAATCTCAAAATCTGTAGATGCTGAACAAGTTCCATTTTATTTTAATGAAGAATATTATAGTCGTAATAATTTTAATGAAACAGATTTAGTAAAAATAGAACTTTTAGGAAAGATGAGAGGCCAACAATTAGCTAGACTTTCGGTTTCTCCTTTTAAATACAATCCTACAACTAATGAATTAAAAATTACTACAAAAATTGAGGTTAAGATTAATTTTAAAAACATCGATATTGTAGAGCATAAATTAAATCAACAAATGTACTACTCAACTGAGTTTGATCATTTGTTTAAACGTTGTCTTAATTACATTCCATTACAAAAAAAAGATATTATTACAACTTATCCAGTAAAATATGTAATTGTTGCAGACTCTGACTTTCAAACTGCTTTACAACCTTTAATAGATTGGAAAACTCGCAAGGGATTTGTTGTAATTGAAGCTTATACAGATGATCCTTTAGTTGGAAGTTCAAATGATTCAATTCACTCTTTTCTCAAAGATATGTATGATAATGCTACAGCAAGCAATCCTGCTCCAACATATTTGTTAATCGTAGGAGATGATGCGCAGGTGCCATCTTTTTTTGGTAATACTGGATCACATCTTTCTGATATGTATTATTGTGAATTTGATGGAGGAGGAGATTTTTATCCAGAGATGTATTATGGCAGATTATCTGCAACTAATATAGCTGAAGTTGAATTGCAAGTTGCTAAAACACTTACTTACGAAAAATATACATTTAATAATACTAGTTTTTTAGATGAGATTGTTTTAGTAGCAGGTGTAGATGCATCAATGGCTACAGTTTATGGTAATGGACAAATTAATTATGGGACAGATAATTATTTTAATGCATCTCATGGATTGACAGTACACAATTATTTATATGGTTCAGGAACCCCTATTACATCTGATATGACTCAGGCTTCTGCAGCGATTATTTCAGATATTAGTAATGGAGTAGGTTTTGCAAATTACACAGCTCATTGTGGAAGTTCAGGTTGGTCAGACCCTAGTTTTTCTATAGCTGATGTGTCTGTATTGCTGAATGATAATGAATTTGGTCTGCTCATAGGTAACTGTTGCCAGTCTAATAAGTTTGATGAACCTACTTGTTTTGGAGAAGCATTATTACGAGCTAATAATAAAGGAGCTGTAGGCTATATAGGTGGATCTAATAATACTTATTGGGATGAAGATTATTGGTGGGCAGTAGGAGCTACATCAAATTTTACTGCAAATCCAACATATTCTGGAACTGGTCTTGGTGCTTATGATTGTTTAATGCATGAAAATGGAGAGCAAAAGTCTGACTGGTTTATAACTGCTGGCCAAATGATACATTCAGGAAATTTAGCAGTTACACAATCTGGTGGAGCAGAGCAATATTATTGGGAAATATATCACCTTATGGGTGATCCATCATTAATGCCCTATATAGGAGTGCCAACATTACTTAGCGTGTCACATCAATCGGCAATTCCACTAGCAACAACTAACTTAACAGTTATTACTGAAGAGAATGCATATGTAGCTATTTCAATTAATGGAATACTTCTTGATGCGCAACTTGCTGATGCAACAGGAATTGTCAATCTAAATTTTCAAGCTATTTCTAATATAGGTGTAGCTGACATTGTTGTTACAAAACAGTTTAAACAACCGTACATAGGTAATATACAGATAATTTCTCCTACGGGTCCATATGTAATTTCTGCTAGTAATACTATTTTCGATCCTACGGGAAATAATAATTTACTTGCTGATTATAACGAACTCATTGATATGACAGTTGATTTACATAATGTAGGTTCTGCTAGTGCAACAAGTCTGGATGTAGATATTTCCACAAATGATCCATATGTTTCATTAATTAACACTAATGTAAGTATTCCTTTAATTAGTGCTTCACAAATTCTTACTACACCTATTCCTTTTAGTTTCCAAGTAGCATCTTTAGTGCCAGATCAGCATATAGTATTGTTTACCTTGACAATCACTGATAATTTAGGAAATATTTGGATTTCAACTGTCGATGTAGTTTTAAATTCTCCAGTTTTAGATCATACAACATTTTTAATAGATGATACTGCTTTAGGAAATGCTGATGGAAGTATTGATGCGGGAGAAACATTTGATATTGTAATTGATATAACAAACAAAGGACATGCTGATGTAGTTAATTTAATTGGGAGTTTAACAATTTTATCTCCTTATATTTCTATAAATACAGGCAATAATAATTTACCAATTTTATTAGCTAATGGTCAGCAATCAATGGTGTTTAGTGCTACTGCCAGTACTTTAGCCCCGTTAGGCACTTATGTTGATTTTATATTTAATGTTTCTGATGGGGTTTATTCATACAACACTAATTTTATTCAGTTAATTGGCGATCTTGCTGAAGATTATGAGACAGGTGATTTTTCACAATTTGCATGGGTTGCTGATCCTGATTATCCTTGGGCTATAGATAGTACTCAAATCCATGAAGGACTAAATAGTTCTCGTTCTTATGTTGGGTTACCTGATGATGAAGAGTCAGAGCTATCTATTATTGTAGATGTCGCTGCTCCAGGGCAAATATCTTTTTGGAAGTTTGTTTCTTCAGAGCTTAATAAGGATGAGTTAAAATTTAAGATTAATGGAATAAAAGTTGGAGAGTGGTCTGGAGAAGATGTATCTTGGAGTTATGTTTCTTTTCCATGTAACATTATTGGACAAAATGAATTTAAATGGGAGTACGATAAAAGTTCCTTTAATTCATCTGGAATGGATTGTGCCTGGATTGATTATATTGTTTTTCCACCTCTTTCTATAGCACAAACAACTTCTATTGATGTGAAAAAAAATAACTTTAAGCTTTTCCCTAATCCTACAATAGGATCTTTTAATATATCATTTAATGATTCTAAGTTACATACGTTAGAGATTTATGATAGTAACGGGAAAATTATTTCAATAATGGAAAACCAAGAGAGAACATCTTTCTTTGATCTTAAGAAATATGCTGCGGGAACTTATACTATAAAGGTTTTGCCAGAGGAAATCACCTATAAAATTGTTAAACAGTAATGGGGAAAGTTTTAGGTATTGATTATGGTTTAAAGCGTACAGGTATTGCTATTACTGATGCATTACAAATTATTGCTAGTGGTCTCACAACTATTCCTACTCATTCTCTAGATGATTTTATTTCTAATATTGTAATAAAAGAAGATATTGAATGTTTTGTAGTTGGTAATCCTAAAAATTTAGACGGAACAAATACAGATATGACATTGCCTGTAAAACGTTTTATAAACAGATTACAAAAATTGTACCCTGATATTACCTCTTTTCAAATCGATGAAAGATTTACTTCTAAAATTGCTAAAAAGGCAATTCTAACAAGTGGAGTTAAGAAGAAAAAAAGAAGAAATAAAGCTTTAGTTGATGAGGTTAGTGCAACTATTATTTTACAGAATTATTTGTCTCTGAAGTAAGTAGTTTATTTCTTAAATATTTTCCAGTAATTGATTTCTTTGACACTATAATATTTTCTGGTTTTCCTTCAAAAATAATATTTCCTCCTTTATTTCCACCTTCTGGTCCTAGTTCAATAATCCAATCTGCACATTTTATAACATCTAAATTATGTTCAATACAAATAATTGAATGTCCTTTTTCAATTAATGCATAAAATGAATTTAGTAATTTATTTATGTCATGAAAATGTAATCCAGTTGTAGGTTCATCAAAGATAAATAATGTTTTTTCTTTTGTATTTCCTTTACTTAAGAATAGTGCTAGTTTAATTCTTTGAGCTTCACCACCACTGAGTGTGTTAGAAGATTGTCCTAGCTTTATATAGCCAAGACCGACTTCTTTAAGCGGTTGTAGTCTTTTTGCTATTATTGGTTCATTATTATCTTTAAAGAACTTAATAGCTTCATCTACTGATAAATTGAGAATTTCAGAAATATTTTTTTCAACAAATTTCACTTCTAAAATCTCTTGCTTGAACTTTTTCCCTTTGCACTCTTCACACTGTAAATAAACATCTGCCATAAACTGCATTTCGATTTTGTTTTCTCCTTCTCCTTGACATTTTTCACATCTACCACCTGTAACATTAAAAGAGAAAAATCCAGGTGTATATTTTCTTTTTTTAGCTAGTAACTGTTTTGCGAATAATTTGCGAATATCATCATAAACTTTTATGTATGTTGATGGATTTGATCGTGAGGATTTTCCAATTGGATTTTGATTTATAAATTCTAATTTTTTTAAATTGTTACAACTAATATTTATACTTTTAAAATTATTATTATTTTTAGAGTATAAACCAAGATAATTATTTATTCCGTTCATCAAAACATCTTTAACTAATGTTGACTTTCCTGAACCACTTATGCCTACTATAAGAGTTAACCCTCCAATAGGAATATTAATGTTAATATTTTTTATGTTATGCTGATTAATTCCTTCAATTGAAATTTTTTCTTTTAGTATTGTTCTCCTTTTAGGTATAGTAATCTCTAGCTTTCTTGATAAATATTGTGTTGTTAGACTTCTTTTTTCTTTAAAAATATTTTTTATTGATCCTTGATAGATGATTTCTCCACCGTTAATACCAGCTTCTGGACCTATATCAATTAACTGATCTGCCTCACGAATTATTTCTTCATCATGTTCTACAATAATAACAGTATTTCCAATATCTCTTAGTTCTTTTAAAATTTTAATAAGTCTTTTTGTATCTTTTGAATGTAAACCAATACTAGGTTCGTCTAAAATATACATAGCCCCAACAAGTGCACTACCAATTGAAGTAGCAAGATTAATTCGTTGAGATTCTCCTCCTGATAGAGTACTTGATTTTCTGTTAAGTGTTAAGTATCCTAATCCAACTTCATTAAGGTAGTGTAGTCTATTTTTAATTTCCAAAATTAATCTTTCTGATATTTTTTTATCTAAATCATTAAGTTGAATATTATTAAAAAATTTTAGTGCTTTTTTAATACTCATATTATTGACTTCAGAAATATTTTTATCTGCTATTTTAACATATAGAGCTTCTTTTCTTAATCTACTTCCTTTACATTCATTACACTTAGTCTTACCTCTATATCTTGCTATTAATACTCTGTTTTGTATTTTATATTTATCACTTTCAAGTTTTTCAAAGAACTGATTAATGCCTTTACATTTTTCTTTTCCATTCCATAACAATTCCTTTTGCTTTAATGAGAGAAATTTATAAGGCTTATGAATTGGAAAGTTATATTTAGCTGAACGCGTAATAAATCGATCCTTCCAAACACTTAGCTTGTTTCCTACCCAACATGCTACTACATTTTGATAAACAGATAATTCATTATTAGTAATGACTTTCTTCTCATCAATTCCTAAAATAGAACCATATCCTTCACATACTCTACATGCCCCATGCGGATTGTTGAAAGAAAAAAGACTAGTTGATGGCTGCTCAAATATGATTCCGTTAAGTTCAAATTTATTTGAGAATGTTTTTATTTTATTATCTATTTTGATATGACACTCTCCATCTCCTTCAAAAAAAGCAGTCTCTACCGAATCACTAATTCTATCATTATTATCAATATGATCAATAATTATTCTATCAATGACAATTAATAAATCTTTCTTTTTTACACAAACATTATGATCTATTAAATTTTTAATCTTTTGAATTTTCCCATCAAAAAAAACCCTAGAAAATCCCTGAATATTCAAAGTGTTTAATATATCAGTTTTATTTTTTTTAGGTTTTGCAAGAATTAAAATACTAGATCCTTTTTTTTCTTTTTTGATAAAGTCAACAACATCACTTACTTGATGTTTTTTAACTTCCTGATTTGATATTGGTGAATAGGTTTTGCCTATTCTAGAAAAAACTAACTTCAGGTAATCGTAGATTTCAGTTGATGTGCCAATAGTTGATCTTGGATTATTAGTCGTAGATTTTTGTGCAATAGCAATTGCTGGGCAAATCCCATTTATCTTATCTACTTTTGGTTTTTGTAATTTTCCAAGAAATTGGCGGGCATATGATGAAAGACTTTCAATATATCTTCTTTGTCCTTCAGAAAATAAAGTGTCAAATGCCAAAGATGATTTACCGCTTCCAGAAACTCCTGAAATAACAATGAGTTGTTTTTTTGGAATGTTAATTGAGATATTTTTGAGGTTATGTTGACTAGCTCCTATAATCTCAATATTATCAGAGTTTTTTTTATTTTTTTTTGACATCAATATTTGACATTATTTGCAAACTTAAACAATTCAATTTGTATAAGTAAGAATGTTTTTTTATATTTGCAATTGTAATTATTCATTAATAAACCAAAAACACACGCTTATACAGAAACATTTACTTTAACTTTTATTAACTAAAAATTAGGTATATGTTGACTAGCGTTTTATCCGATCAAGAATTAGTAGCAAAGTATTTAAATGGTGATAATTCATCATTTGAATTGTTGTTGATGCGTCACAAGAATAAGGTTTTTTCTTTTATAATGTCAAAAATTAAAAATAGAGATCTAACTGAAGATCTTTTTCAAGATACTTTTATCAAGGTCATTAATTCCTTGCAAAAAGGCAAGTATAATGAAGAAGGGAAATTTTTACCATGGATGATGCGAATTGCTCATAATTTAGTTATTGATCATTTCCGTAAGCAGTCAAAGATAAAAACTATTAAACCACGTCATGATTTTAATATATTTGATTTGATAAATGATGGCAATAGAGGACATGATGAAAATATGATTCGTAAACAAGTTCATGCTGATTTAAATATGCTTATTGATGACTTGCCTAGTGAGCAAATGCAAGTACTTAAAATGAGATATTTTGAAGACTTGTCATTTAAAGAAATATCTAATTTAACAGGAGTTAGTATTAATACTGCCCTTGGAAGAATGCGATATGCATTGATCAATTTAAGAGCGTTAGCCAATGAAAGAAATATTGATCTTTCGCAAAAATAACTAATATATAATATAATATATTATTGTATGTTTCGTTGATGATAGTGACATGAATATTAAAAACACTATATATGAACAAAAATTCTACAATAAAATTAAAGGATATACTTTTACAAGAGGATTTTCTCTTTGATGAAATACAAAAAAATACTACTGCCAATTTAGAAGCTAAACAAGAAACAATTAATACAATACTTGCATATGCAAGTTCAGTTAAAGGAATTAAGATAAAATCTTTTGATAAGATATTAATATCTTTAAATTGAATTTCTTGCTTAAGAAACAGGAACATTTTATCATTATTTAGCTAGTATTTTTTTGTGAAAAAGAAAGAAAAAGTTCAATATATAATTGATTCTCTTCAAAGCTTGTATCCAAATCCAAGAATACCTCTAGATCATAAGGATCCGTATACATTACTAATAGCTGTTTTGCTTTCAGCACAATGTACAGATGAGCGAGTTAATAAAATTACACCTATTTTGTTTAATCTTGCTGATTGTCCACAAGACATGATTAATCTAAGTATAAGTCAGATTGAAGATGTCATACGTCCTTGTGGATTATCTCCAATGAAAAGTAAAGGAATATATGGACTTTCAAAAATGATTATTGAAAGGTTTGATGGTAAGGTTCCTAAAACTTTAGAGGAGTTAGAATCATTTCCATCTGTTGGACATAAAACAGCTAGTGTAGTAATATCTCAGGCATTTGGAATACCTGCCTTTCCTGTTGACACACATATTCACAGATTAATGTATAGATGGGGTCTTACAAATGGCAAAAGTGTTCAAAACACAGAAAAGGATGCGAAAAGATTATTTCCTTCATTCCTATGGAATAAGTTACACCTTCAGATTATTTATTATGGCAGGCAATTTTCTCCTGCTAGGGGATGGAATATCAACAATGATTTTATTACTCTTAAAATTGGAAGAAAATCAATTATAGATAAACATTTATAGTATAATTTTACAAAGGAAAATTTTGTTAATAAAACAGCTTTATTTTCTTTCATCTTTGAAAAAGATTTTCTCTTTTTTGTAATAAATTAAATAATATGAGTAATAAGCAACAAAGTGATAAATTAAAAGTATTAGAGCTTACTATTGGTAAGTTAGAAAAGTCATATGGTAAAGGAGTTTTGATGAAATTGGGAGATAGGGTAGCTGAAGATATATCATCAATACCTACAGGTTCAATAAATTTAGATTTAGCACTGGGTATAGGTGGCTACCCTAGAGGTAGAGTTATTGAGATATATGGTCCGGAATCCTCAGGAAAAACTACATTAACAATACATGCAATTGCAGAGGTGCAAAAACAGGGGGGTGTTGCTGCATTTATTGATGCTGAACATGCTTTTGATGCTTCTTATGCTGAAAAATTAGGTGTTGATATTGATAATCTTTATATTTCTCAGCCTGATAATGGAGAACAAGCTCTTGAAATAGCTGATCATTTAATTAGCTCTGGTGCTTTAGATTTAGTTATTATAGATTCTGTGGCAGCACTTACTCCAAGGTCAGAAATTGAAGGAGAAATGGGTGATAGTAAGATGGGATTGCATGCTAGATTAATGTCTCAAGCTTTAAGAAAACTTACTGCAACTATACATAAAACAAATTGTACCGTTATTTTTATTAATCAGATTAGAATGAAAATTGGTGTAATGTTTGGCAATCCAGAAACAACTACTGGCGGAAATGCATTAAAATTTTATTCTTCGGTTAGATTAGATATTAGAAGGATTGGTGCAATTAAGAATGGAGATGATGTAATTGGTAATAGGACTAGAGTTAAGGTAGTTAAAAATAAAGTGGCACCTCCTTTTAGAAAGGTTGAGTTTGATATAATGTTTGGAAGGGGAATTTCTCGCTCGGGAGAAGTATTAGATCAAGCAACAGAACTAGATATCGTTAAAAAGTCTGGTTCTTGGTTTTCTTACGAAGATACAAAGCTTGGCCAAGGAAGAGATGCTGTAAAACAAATGATTGCTGATAATCCTGAACTTTCATTAGAAATTGAGGCAAGAATTAAGGAAGTATTAACTAAAGAATAAAATGATTCGTGAAATTGCATTTATTGCACTTTTAATTTTACCTTCTTGTATTTCTAATGAATTAGACAAACAGAAATCAGAGATTCAGATACTCTCTGAACAAATTGTTGAAAATCCTAATGATATTGATTTGCTATATAAGCGAGTTAACTATAACAAATTAAATAATTATTTAGAATCTGCATTGTTTGATTTAAAGGAGATTGTTAGACTTGATTCGCTTAATTCAAATAATCATTTTAATATAGCTGAAGTATATTTTAAATTATCTAAAAAAAAGAATGCTAAATCTAGTTATCCATCTTTAGTTAAATATCATCTTGAGAAGTCAATAATTTTAGATAGCAAGAATAATGAAGCGTTTGCTTTAATGGGAGAATTGCTTTTAGCTTTTAGTAAATATGAAGAAGCAATAAGGGTTTTAAACAAATCATTAAGAATAGAATATAATCAAGAGAAAGCCCATATGTTAATGGGCTATGCATTTAAGCAATTAAAGCAAAATGATGATGCGATAAAATGTTTTAGAAATTCTGTAAATATAAATCCTGACTTTTTTGAAGCTTATATGCAGTTAGGTCAGATTTTTCATTTGTTAGAAGATACAATTGCAGTTAAATATTATAATAACGCACTAAGATTACAGCCTACTAATGAGATGGCTTTGTATAATAAAGCATTGTTTTTTCAGAATATTTTAGACTGGAATAATGCTTTGGAATCTTATGCAGAATTACATAAAGTAAATCCATTTCATAGTAGTGGCCATTATAATTTAGGATTTATACATATGGAATTAGGTTTGTTTGATGTAGCAGCGAATAATTTTGCAGATGCTATATACTCTAATTCTGAATTTTTTGAAGCTTATTATTCAAGAGGTAATTGTTTTGAGACTTTAGGAAATGTTATACAGGCAGAATCTGATTATAAAAGAGCTATTGATATAAATCCTCAGTATACTTATGCAATTGAGGCTTTAGAAAGTCTAAGGAGAAAGAATGCAAAATATACCAAATAATGAATTTACAAGAAAAAATTAATTTTGATATTAAAGAGGCAATGAAAGCCAGAAATACTGATAAGTTAGCTGCATTAAGAGCATTGAAGTCTGCTATTATGCTAGAAGCTACTAAAAAGGGTGTGATAACAGTTCCTGATGAAGTTTCTTTGCAGTTAGCAGCTAAGTTAGTTAAACAAAGGAAGGAAGCTGCTTCTATCTTTATTGAACAAAATAGAAAAGATCTTGCACAAGATGAGATGAGTCAATTAGCATTTCTTGAAGTGTATTTGCCTAAACAAATAGGCGAGGATAAAATTAGAGAGGTTGTGAAAGAAGTAATCATTCATGTTGGTGCATCATCTTCAGTTGATACAGGAAAATGTATGGGACAACTTATGCAAAAACTAAAAGGCAAAGCTGATGGAACTGTAGTTTCTAGAATATTAAGAGAAGAACTTTCTTAAATTTTAATAGAAATTAGATTGTTTCTATCTATTTTACTTTATCAACTACTGCTTTAAAAGCATTTGGATGATTCATTGCTAAGTCAGCTAAAACTTTTCTATTTAATTCAATACCATTAGCATGAATTTTGCCTATAAATTTTGAGTAAGACATTCCGTATAATCTTGCACCTGCATTAATTCTTTGGATCCATAATGCTCTGAAGCTTCTTTTTTTATTTTTTCTATCACGATATGCATATTGCAATCCTTTTTCAACAGCGTTTTTAGCTATTGTATGTACATTTTTTCTTCTTCCGAAATATCCTTTAGCAGCTTTTATGATTTTATCTCTTCTTGCTTTTGCAGCTACTGAATTTACTGATCTTGGCATAATTTATTTTTCTTTATGATAGATAGTGGCAATTATTTTTGCTCTTTAGCGAACTATATACCTGTTTAATAACTATTTTTACTTTTAAATACCTAATTGTAGTTTGACACTTTTTGTATCAACTTTTGATACATACTCAGTTTTAGTTAGGTTACGCTTTTGTTTAGTTTCTTTCTTTGTTAAGATGTGTGACTTAAAAGCTTGTTTTCTTTTTAATTTACCAGAACCTGTAAGTTTAAATCTTTTTTTAGCTCCAGCTTTTGTCTTCATTTTTGGCATTATCTTATTTTTTTTTCTTTGGTGCTATTACAATTATCATTTTTTTACCATCTAATTTAGGCATTTCTTCTACAACTCCAACATCTTCTAGAGCTTGCGCTAATCTTAAAAGTAAGATTTGACCTTGTTCTTTAAATACAATCGTTCTACCACGAAAGAATACAAATGCTTTTACTTTTGCTCCATCCAGTAAAAACTTCTTTGCATGATTTAATTTAAATTCAAAGTCATGCTCTCCAGTATTTGGACCAAACCTTAATTCTTTAACAACAACCTTTTGTGCCTTACTTTGGATTGTTTTTAATTTTTTCTTTTGATCATAGATAAACTTTTTATAATCAATAACTTTACAAACAGGAGGATCTACATTAGGTGATATCTCTACTAAATCCAAGCCAAGTTCTCCAGCAATCTTTAGAGCCTGATCAATTGAACAAATTTTAGGTTCTACCTGGTCTCCTACCATTCTAACGAAAGCAGCTGTGATTTCTTTATTAGTTCTATGTTGTTTCTTGGGAATTACCCTCCCTTTAAAAGATCTCCTATGTGCGATTATTTTTGTTTTTAGTTATTAAATTTAATTAGTTTATTTATTTCACTTTTTATCAAGTCTTTAAATTCTTCTAAAGATATACTGCCTAAATCTTCTCCTCCATGCTTTCGTACAGAAATCTTTTTTTCATTTTTTTCTCTTTCTCCCAAAATAATAATATAAGGATATTTTGATACCTCTGCATCTCTAATCTTTCTTCCAGTAGTTTCAGCCCTATAGTCAATCGGGCCGCAAATATCGTATTTTTTTAGAAATTGAGCTACTTTTTCAGCATAATCATGATATTTTTCACTTATAGGAAGTATAATAATCTGCTCAGGCGTAAGCCAAAGAGGAAAATTACCTCCACAATGCTCTATAAGTATTGCAACAAATCTCTCCATCGAACCGAAAGGCGCTCTATGTATCATTACAGGTCTGTGTTTTTGATTATCTGCACCAGTATATTCTAATTCAAAACGTTCTGGTAAGTTATAATCAACTTGAATTGTTCCTAATTGCCATTCTCTACCTAGTGCATCATTTACCATAAAATCTAGCTTTGGCCCATAGAATGCTGCTTCCCCATATTCAATTACTGTTTCTAGTCCTTTCTCATTAGCAGCTTCAATAATTGCTGATTCTGCTTTTTTCCAGTTTTCATCTGAACCAATATATTTTTCTTTGTTTTCTGTATCTCTTAATGAGATTTGTGCTTTATAATTTTCAAATCCTAGTGCTTTAAATATATAAAGAACTAAATTAATCACATCTATAAATTCTTGTTTAACTTGATCAGGCCTAACAAAAAGATGAGCATCATCTTGAGTGAAACCTCTAACGCGAGTTAAACCATGTAATTCTCCAGATTGTTCATAACGATAAACAGTTCCAAATTCAGCAAAACGAACTGGAAGATCTCTATATGAATATTGTTTGTTTTTATAAATTTCGCAATGATGAGGGCAGTTCATAGGTTTTAAAAAGAATTCTTCTCCTTCATTAGGTGTTTTTATAGATTGGAAGGAGTCATCTCCATATTTCTCGTAATGACCTGAACAAACGTATAATTCTTTATTACCAATATGAGGAGTGATAACAGGAAGATAGCCTGCATCTATTTGTGCTTTCTTTAGAAAGTTTTCTAGCTTTTCTCTTAGTTGAGCTCCTTTAGGAAGCCATAGTGGTAATCCCTGACCAACTTTTTGAGAGAAAGTAAATAGTTCCATCTCTCTTCCTAATTTTCTATGGTCTCTTTTTTTTGCTTCTTCTAAAAGCATTAAATATTCTTTAAGATCTTTTTGTTTAGGAAATGTTATTCCATAAATACGTGTAAGTTGTTTTCGGTTTTCATCTCCTTTCCAGTAAGCACCTGCAATATTTAATAATTTAATTGCTTTGATTTTTTCTGAAGATGGAATGTGAGGCCCTTTACATAAATCAGTGAAATTTCCTTGTGTATAAAAGGTAATATCTCCATCCTTTAAATCTTCTAACAGTTCTAGCTTATACTCATCTCCTTTATTAGTAAAATAGGCAATAGCTTCTTCTTTTGAAATATTTTTTCTTTGAAATGTAACTTTATTAGAAATCAACTCTTTCATCTTATTCTCAATCTTAGGAAGTTCATCCGCAGAAAGAATATGGTCTCCTAAGTCTACATCATAATAGAACCCATTATCTATAGCTGGTCCAATTCCGAGCTTTACTCCAGGATAGAGAGCTTCTAATGCTTCTGCCATAATATGTGCTGAAGAATGCCAAAAACTTTTCTTTCCTTGTTGATCATTCCAGGTATGTAATGTAAGAGATGCATCTTGGAGAATAGGACGATTAGCATCCCATACTTCACCATTTATACTAGCTGAAAGTACATTACGAGCTAACCCTTCAGAAATATTAATAGCAATATCCATAGCAGAGGTTCCACTTTCTACTTTTTTTATACTGCCATCAGGAAGAGTAATATTAATCATTTTTTTTTTTTTAGCCCACAAATATAAGAAGTACTTTTTAGTTTGCAGTTTATTAACTGTTAGATAATTTTTTAAGGAGAAACTTCAGTGCCCCCCTCCTCACAAGTAGGTTGTGGGTTACTTTTTCCACAAGAGGTTAATAATAGTCCTGTTGCAAATAATATTATTAAAAGTATATTTTTCATATCTATTTGTTTAGAATTATTTTGGTTGATATTTTTTGTGGCTCTTCAAGTCTACAGCCTTGAATAGCTTCCTCAGAGTTAAAATACAGGTAATATGTGCCTGAAGGATACTTTGATAAGTCAATATTTAAGTTATTTTCTAATGTGATAAATTCATCAATTTTAACGCCATTATTTCCAATTAAATTAAAAGTTACAATTTGATTATTCGTGTTTTGAAATTTAACATTTACTAATCCTTTTGTTGGGTTTGGAGAGGTCAAAAAAGAACCTATTCTTGAATCATTTGCAGAAAAATTATATATTTCACTTGTGTCAACACATTCTTCATAGTTTACAACAATAAAGTAAGAACAATCAAATTTAGGTGAAAAGAAAGAAGCATCTTCTTGCATTAACCAAATTCTTGTATTGCCATTTTCTGTTTGAATATTATACCAATCTGCATTTAATCCTGGAGGATTAGTAAATGCAGATAAGGTTTCTCCTAATTGCTTAATCTCTGCTAATAGTGGTGTACCTGTCACATCCCAAGAACATGTGACCGTGTTAAACGTTGCTGACTCATAACAAGCAAGTGATGGCTGTACAGGCTGTGTGCCTGAAGTATCCCAAGAACATGTTACTGTATTAAATGTAAATACATCCCAACAATTAACCTGTACTGGTTGTGTAGGTTGTATTCCTGTTACTATCCAAGCACATGTTATCGTGTCAAATATAGCTGTCTCATAACAAGCAATATTTGGTACGGTGGATGAGTTTAAAATTGTAAGGTTAAGTACTGCTGTACTATCACAGCCGTTTATGTTTGTTAAGGTTTCAGGTATTTCCATTACAAAATAAATATTTTTACCATCAATAGTATAATCAGTATCATTCGTATCATTAGCGTCAGCCCAGGAACCAGGATTGTTAGCTGTATAAGAAAACATTATTGCATTGTTTTCAATATTTAAAGCACCTCCATTATTAGGCTCATTTGAATCCCAATTTATATAGTTTAATGACTCACCTGTTACCCATTCCCAACCACCAGTGGGTTCAGAAAAAGTTGGACTACTCGTGTTTTGATAAAGTCCAATCCAAATGTAGTGATTAGAAGAAAATGTATAAACAAAATTATTTTCAAGTGAATCAGAAATAGTGACTAAATATCCCCCATTAGCATTACAAATAGAATCAGCTTCTGACCAAGAGCTAGGACTATTAGATAAATAATATTTACTACCATTATAGCTTCCCCCATAGGTGAATCCAGACATATTTGAAGGATTTCCACCACTATAGGAATAAGTCCCACTACTATCATATGTTGCTCCATTCCAAGTATAATTGTCACAAGCTGTAACATTGGTAGATGATGAGGAAGAGTTATTAATTGTTAGATTAAGTATTGCAACACTATCACATCCAACAATATTAGTATCTATAAAAGTATATGTTCCGCTACTAACATATGTTGTTCCATTCCAAGTATAGTTGTCACATACTGTTATATTAGAATGCGAAGTGTCTGATTTATTAATTGTTAAATTAAGTATTGCAACACTATCACATCCTACTGAGTTAAGTAAATTCGATGTACTTGGAAGTTCTAAAATATAGTTCCTTGAAAATATCTCGTTATCATCCTCCCACATACCATTTAAATTGTTCATAAAAGCATAATCTTGCCCATTTGGACTACCAGCATCTGTATAGTTGTCAGGTTGAGTAGGTAACCAATTTGTATAAACAAGTGAATCACCATTAGTCCAAACAAAAGTTCCTTCATTTTGTTCATCATTAAGACCAATCCAAACATATTCGTTGATGAAGGAGCTAATAAAATTATTCTCAGCAGTATCTGAAATGCATAATAGTGAGCCGCCTAATGCACTACAAATTGAGTCTGCATTAGTCCAAACTTCATGATTTTGTGAAATGTAATAATGACTTCCTTCGTGTGTGCCGATATAGCTAAAGCCTACTAAGCCTGTAGCATTAGTAATTTGATTATTGAGGTATATTCCACTTTGATAAAATGTATTTTCTCCCCACTGAAAACTATCACAAGCACTAACATATGTAAAAGAAGTATCGGATTGGTTAATTGTTAAATTAAGTACTGTTAGACTATCACATCCATTAACATTAATTAAATTACAAGATTGTATTGGTACATTAGTTTCATAAGTTGCACCATTAATTACTCCATTATTTTCATTTACAGAAAGATCTATTGCTGTGTCTCCATTACCTTCTTCAAAATTCCAACAACCTATCATTCCTGATTCTATTCCTGAGGGAGGACATGTTTTAAAATTCTGTATTTCTTGATTAGAAAGTTTATAATCAAAAAATGCTAGATTAGAGATGTCTCCATTAAAGAAATTAATTACTGAGTGATTAGAGTTGGTGCCAGCACCTATCTTATGTGGATCGCTATTTGAAAACATAATTTTATTAACTGTAGTTGATGTAGAATCAATAAGTTGTCCATCTATATACATGTATAACATTTGGTTTATCCCATCGAAAACCCCTGCTACATCAATCCAACTGTTAAGAACTATAGATTGATACTCAATACTTCCATGTGCATAATTAAGATTAATCCGTAATGCGGTAGGAGAATAATTAATATCATCAATAGTTAAATCAATACTACCAGTAGAACTATTTCCTGTTGACTCTTGCCCAAAATAAAATATCTGTTGATTATAATTGTCAGCATTTATCTTAACTTTTGTTACAAAGGATAAAGTTGTAAATGTACCTGAAAGCCCATTAACTAATACATAATCATTATCTCCATCAAAACTAAGGGCATAATTATTTACAGAACCAATATTACTACTATATATGCCACTTTGTAAATAAGTACTATCCTTCCAAGAGTAAGAATCACATGTTGTTATTAAAATCGTGTCTGAATTAGAATTATTAATTGTTAGTTCTAAACTTACTGTACTATCACAACCATTGATATTAGTTAAGTTGCATGATTGAGTTGGGATATTTGTACTATAATTAGCTCCATTAATTATGCCATCATTTCCATTTAATGTTAAATCTAATATTGTATCACTATTATCTTCAAAATTCCAATAACCAACTAAAGAGGATTCATTTCCAGTTGGGGGACAATTCATATAGTTTAGAATATCTTGGGGACTAAGAATATTATCCCATATATGTATATTATCAATAGATCCATTTAAGAATCCATTTTGATAATTATGTTCATCGTCAAAATGTCGTCCTATCTCCAGCGGGGTGTTATTATTTCCTATATCAATTGAATTGTCTTCAATAATTATTGGGTTATAAAGTTGCTGACCATTAACAAAGATATTTATACGATCTCCAGCAGCAGAAGCTTTGTTATAAGTAGCTGTGATGTTATACCATTCATTTGAATTAAAATTATATTGAAATTTATAAATACAAGATGGATATGGTCCAGGATCTCCATTTAAAATACTAAATTTTATATATAATAATCCATTTTCTTGATTTATAGACAAGCCAAAAGATCTTCCATTGGTGCTTGCGGTATAATATTTATTTAAGAATTTATAACCATTATTTGTAATTTGAGAGAAATTTGCATTTAAATCACATGCAACTGTTATTTTATCTGTAAAGTAGCCTGAAGGATTAGGAATTTGAACATAATCATTTATACCATCAAAACTTATAGAGTAGTTATTATTAGCAAAAGTATTTGAGTAATAAGTCCCGCTCTGAGTATATGTGCTGTCATTCCAAGTGTAACTATCGCATGCAACTCTATTTATAATTGAAGTATCTGCTTGGGAAATAGTAAGATTAAGAATTACGCTACTGTCACAGCCATTAACATTTTTTAAATTACAAGATTGATTAGAAACATTAGTGCTGTATAAAGCACCATTTGTTATTCCAAAATTATTATTTGATGACAGATCTATAACTGTATTACTTTGATTTACTTCTTCAAAGTTCCAATATCCAATTAGACCATTTTCATCACCATTTGGAGGACAGTGCATATATTGTTCAATTTCTGTTTCGGTCAGTGCAATATCCCAGATACTAACATTATCTATTTCGCCATCAAAATAATGGTTTGTTAAATTATTCATAGGGCCATATCTTCCTATATAAAAATTCCCAGAACTTTCTGGAAATGTTTGATTAGGAATATTATGAATAGTATCAAGAACACCGTTTAGATAAAATTTTAAGAAAGTACCATTATAAGTTACTGCTATATGCTGCCATTGATTTGTATCTAAAACAGTTTTACTTAATGTAGGACCATTAGGTTCAAAACCATAATTACTGTGACCAGAAAGAAAGTACATTTTTTGATTCTCTATTTTTAGCGCATATTGTGCATGTCCTGCTTGATTACCATTTTGAATTGTAGACATACTTGTTATTACAGCTTTTTGTCCATTGAAATTATCTGCATTAATCCAAGCGCTTAGTGTAAGTTGATTTTTATTATAAAAGTCTAAACCATTAGAATTGTTTAATTCAATATAATCAGATTGGTTTTCATCAAATACAAGTGAAGATCTATTTGAAATATTGTAAAGATGAGTTCCGCTTTGTGTATATGTGCTATCAAACCAATTATAACTATTACAAGCTATAACATTTGTTACTGAATCAGAATTTATATTTAAACAAGGGTCATAAGGGTATGCTCCCATGTCATTTCTGCTTCCATTAGAGTCATTATAAATTGCTGAAGGATCTCCAGTGTTAATACATGGTGAGTTAGATTGTAAGCTAAAATCATTATTTGACGGATTTGTAAAAAGAGGATCTTGATCTATATTTCCATTTGATCCTAAAGCAATGTTAGCAACATTAGAATAAGAGAAATCATTAGAGTTGAAATTACTAATTTCAGTTGATCCAACATTAGCATATATAATACTATTTTTAACATTAAAAGATGCATTACCATTATTTTCTACTGCACTAATATTTTGACAATTGTTATTTGTAATAGTTACATTTTGTATATTTAACTGGGATGATGCAGATGATATGCCACCACCATTACCTGACCCGTCATTTGCCGCAATATTATTTGAAATTTCTGTATATACTATATCAACTATTGCATTTTGGCATCTTATTGCTCCTCCATTATCATCTGCTATATTAGATGTTATTTTTGATTCTTCAATAGTTAAATTAACTCCAGATCCAACACTCCATATACCTCCTCCGTCTCCCATATTAGTATAGTTGCCTAATATTAAAGAATTTTTAATAGTAGCAGTATTATTTCCATTTAACCATATTCCACCTCCGTCACTATTAGCTTCGTTACCAATGATTTTGGATTCTATTAACTCGAATTGAGAAGGACCATGACACCAAATACCTCCTCCAGCATCTAATGAGATATTATTTCGGATAATTAAATTACGGAATATTGAAGATGTGACTGTACCTGTACTTGGGTTATATATCATAGATGAAATACCTATTCCTCCACCATCCTCAGCTTGGTTATCTTCAATAATTAAATTACTTAAAGAAGGGCTTGCGTCGTTGATATAAATTCCTCCACCTGCTCCACTGCCAGTTTGATTTCCATTTCTAACAGTAAATCCGTTTAATGTACATGTATTATCTTCACCGTTGTCAAAACGAACAACGTTGCCAGAATTTTGTCCATCAATAATAGTATTAGAAATATCATTAGTATCTAAAGTAGAAAAATATAGTGAGGTTAAATATATATTCATTCCATTTAGACTAATTGAGCCATATGTTCCTGGCGAGACAATTATAGTGTCACCATGAATAGAAGCGTCAATTGCACCTTGAATCGAAGTATACTGGGAGGGAACTAATAGTACTGATTGACTAAATGAAAAAATAGGTATTATTAAAAGTAAAAAGATGTATTTTTTCATAGTGTTTAATTTTTTAAAAAATTAAGATTGAATAATTCCTGGGTTATAAGCCTTTTTAATTGGAGCATGGTTAGCTGCTTCAATTCCTATTGAGATCACTTTTCGTGTTTCTAAAGGATCAATAATTGCATCAATCCATAAGCGAGAGGCAGCATAGTATGGAGAAGTTTGCGCATT
>MDTA01096468.1_pt1 | contig 28403 bp, 30 predicted proteins | sample 811151 | NCBI WGS metagenome assembly MDTA01 (sample SAMN05326648, study PRJNA326480) | marine metagenome | isolation source: seawater | place: Indian Ocean: South | collected 2010 | reverse complement strand
CTGGCGTTATAACTGAAATCCTCATCAATTTTTAATTAAATTTTTTAACAAGCTTTTTAATTTAATTAAATTAAATCCTTTTGAATGTTCACTTTCTTTTAAATTATAAAATTTTGGGTTAATAAAAATTTTGCCTTTATTTTTTAATCTTATTTGTTCATTGAACGATACATGTTCACCACATTCATCTCCATTCAAAGTTTTATTTTTATATTTTACACCCTTTAATATTCTATTTTTGTAAATTGCCATACCGCCAAAAGCAGAGTCTACTTTTATCCATTTACTATCTTTTAAAATTTTTATCATTTTAGAATGCACACTAGTATAAATATTTAAATATTTATTTTTGAAAAATCTATTCTTGAATTCAACTTCTTTCCAACAATCTGTATTAGACCAAAATTTATGTCTTAAAGAAAAAATATCATAATATCTATTAAGTTGATTTGCGCAACAAACATCCCAATTTATTTTTTTTTTGAAACATGATTTAAAACCTCTTACATTAAATAAATCTATTTTTTCATCGAGATCAATAACCATAGAGTAATTGAAATTTTTAAATTTTTTTATTTTTAATAAATATTTATTTCTACAATATGCAATCCTTTCAATTCTATCTGGAATTTTTTTTTTTAAATTTTGATATGAGTAAAAATGAAAATTTTTATTTTTTTTTGAAATTTTTTCTAAAATACTAACTGTATTATCATTACTATCAGACTCTATAACAACCCATTTTAAAAATATATTTTTTAGAACAGTATTTATTTTTTTATAGTTAAAATATAAATTTTTTTCACAGTTTCTCACGGTTGACAAAATTAATATTTTATCTGGATACATAGAAAATGTTATAGAACTTATATATAACTCTGTAAATCTTTGTAATAATCTTTATAGTCGTTGAGTTCTCTGTCATATAAAAAGTAATTAATTTTTTTTTAAAAATTCTACTTTCTTTTATTCTTAAGTTAAAATTAAAATTAGATTTATCTTTTAAAGGTGAATATATTTTTAATTTTATATCTTTGTGAACACCAGTTCCATCTTGACCTATATTTTTAGTCAATGTTCTAAATGGATGAATACAAAGTTTTTTGTTTTTAAATATTGTCCAATACCAAAATATTGCCCAAGTATTTATTTTTTTATTATAATTATCAAATATTTGATTTGAAAATTTAGATAAATTATTGATATCAAATTTATTTTTAACTGATTTGTTTGTTTTAAGAGATATATATGCTTTTTTAACGTCTAAATCTAAATGTTTCCATCTATCTTGCCAAGTAGCCCATCCCCAACAATTCATATAACTTGAAAAAAAAATATCATTTCCGTTATTTATTATAAAATGACTATGTCCAGTTATATGCCATATTTTCTTTTTATCTTTAAAATATATTAAACTTTGATTCATATACCTTAAAAAAAATTTTGAAGTAATTATATCATCTTCTAATATGATTAATTTTTTATAGATTTTTAAATATTTGCTTACGTTTTTTATAATAGATTTTTTAAGCCCTAAATTTTTTTTTGAAAAAATAACTTTTTTACTTTTAAAACCTGTTATAGATTTTGCAATCTTTCTTACTTCTTTTACATTTTTCTTTTCATTATTTTTATATCCATCACAATGAATTATAATTTTACTTCTTTCTGATAAGAAATTTTTTTTTAGAGATGCTAATGTTTTCTTTAAATGTTCTGGCCTGTTGTAAGCGAGAATAAGCACTGGTGCTAAATTATTTGATTTCATTATAAATTAAAGATTTTATAAAATTTTCTAGTAAATTGAAATTTTTCAATTTACAAAAGATTAATAATATATTCAAAAAAAATTATGAAAAGTTTATTATTAAATTTTTTTAAATTTTTAGACCAAAAGCAGAGGCTAGGTGTAGTAAAGCTTTCTATCTTTAGTTTTTTGAATATGGTTTTAGAGATATTTTCAATAGCATCGATTATACCAATAGTTTATATAATCATCGATAAAAATAATGTATTTATTAAAAACATTAATACATATCTTTCAAATTTTTATAAAGAAGATTTCAATACAAATGAATTGCTTCTAATAGCAGTTATTTTGTTCTTATCTTTGAATCTTTTTAGAATTTTTATATTTGTTTATTACAATTATTTAAAATTTAATTTTTTAGTTTCCTTTCATGCAGATATAAAAAACAAAATTTTTGAAAATTATTTATGGTTAGATTATTCAGACTTTTTAAAATTTAAAAACTCTAAAATAATATCTAACTTAAATAAATCTATACTGCTCGCTAATACAGTTCTTAAATCTATTTTAGAAATACTAAATGACTTAATTTTATTTATTTCAATTTTTTTTATTTTAATTTTTACTGTTGATTTAAAAATGATTATATATGGTTCACTTTTAGTATTCTTAATGATATCCGTTTCATTAATACTTCGAAAAAAAATTAAAAGTGTTGGTGAATATTCAAATAAATTACAAAATAATTTTTCTGAATACGTGCTTACATGTATTAAAAATATAAAAATAATAATTTTAGAGTCAAAACAAAGTTTTTTTCACAAAGGAGCATCTGAACTAAATTATAATTCAAGTAAAAATGTAGCTTTTTTTGGTTTTTTGCAAAATATCAATAGGCCAATTTTTGAAATTATTTTTTTGGTTACTTTTTCACTAATAGTTTTTTTTAGTTTTAAAATGTTTTCATCCGAAAAGTTAATCTTAATTTTAAGCTTATCTGTTGCAATTTTTGTAAGGTTAGCTCCAGTAGTTGTAAGACTTATATCTAGTCAACAGGCTCTAAATTATGTGAAACCACAAGTAGAAGAGTTATTAAATGATATTGCTCATCTGAAAAAATTTAAGTTAGATATAAATAACTCAAATAAATTAAATTTTAAAAACAAAATAATTGTTTCAAATTTATCCTTTAAATATAATGGATCAATAAAAAATGTTTTTAAAAATCTAAACTATGTCTTTAATGAGAATGATATAATTAAAATTTCTGGTAAAACTGGTTCTGGCAAAACTACTTTTGTAGAAGTATTAAATGGTTTACATAAAAATTATAGTGGTGAAATAATAGCGGACAATATCAATATAAAAAAAAATCTACAAGGATGGAAAAAAAATATAAATTATGTTCCACAAGAACTTCACCTTTTAAATGATACTCTTGAAAATAATATTTTTTTTGGTGCTAATATTGAGGAAAAATCTTCTTTAAAATTTGAAGAATTATCAAATATTACTCTAATGAATGATATATTAAAAAAAATGCCGGAGGGAAAATTTACTATGGTTGGCGAGAGTAACATTAGACTTTCTGGAGGAGAAAATCAGAGAGTTAATATTGCAAGAGGTCTATTAAAAGAGGGTAATATTCTTTTTTTAGATGAAGCAACAAACGCACTAAATAAAGAATATGAAGAGAAAATATTTGAAAATATTTTAAAAATGAAAAAGTTTAAGATTATTTTTCTCATATCTCATAGCAATAATTTAGATAAATTTTGTAACAAGTTTATCAATTTTTAAATTAAACAAATTTTTTTTTATTAAGATTTAAAAAATATAAATTAAAAGAGTCAATTTTTTTTTGATTTTTTTGAGATAATATTCTTGGATGTTTAAAATAAGTATTTCTTGTCTTAATTTTTTGGTAAATTTCATATAATTTAATTGATGAATTAATTTTTTTTTCAAAATTATCTAAGGATTTACCAATTTTTTTGAAATCTAAACAAAATACTTCCTCATACTGATAAAATTTTTCAACTTCTTTAAAAAAAGAATCTAAATTTTCATCGAGATATTCATCATAGGTTACATATTTTTTATATGTCATATGATGGTTGTACATGCTATAAATTTGATCTGAAAAATTTCTATATACTGTGAATTTAAAATAATTGTTCCAAATGTTAAGATCAGTTTTTTTTTTAAATTCTACAGGGTCAATATGTCCGTAATATTTTGGTAAATATTGTATAATTTTAAAATTTTTTTCTAAATTTTTTTTTTTATTAAACAAATAATTCTTAATAAGTATTAAACTTAAGCAATTTATATTTTGAAAAGTTTTTTTAAAATTTATCTTTCTAGTTTCAAAATTTTGAGCTGGCGGAAAAGATAAGTTTGCTTTTGTTTTTTCAGCTTCATTACTATTAAAAGAAATATAGTCTTTAATTCCACATAGTTTTGACAGACATATTTCTAAGGTTGTTCCTGAAGTTTTTTTATTATGAAAAAAAATAAATTTTTTTTGATGACATATGATCATTGTCTATTATATATTCGATGTTTATTATCTAAGTCAATTTTTTAAAAATATGAGCCAAACCCCTTTCATAATTGCTGAAATAGGAATAAATCATAACGGTGATATTGATATATGTAAAAAATTAATAATTATGGCCAAAAAAGCAGGCTGTGATGCAGTAAAATTTCAAAAAAGGAATATAAACAAAGTTTACACAAAAGAACAACTTGACTTATATCGTGAAAGTCCGTGGGGTAAAACTAATAGAGAACAAAAGAAAGGTTTAGAATTTGAGTTTAAAGATTATAAAATAATAGATAAATTTTGCAAAGAACAAAAAATCTACTGGTTTGCATCTGCTTGGGATTTAGATAGTTTAAATTTTTTAAAGAAATTTAAACTCAAATATAATAAAGTAGCCTCGGCAATGATAATAGACAAAAAATTTTTGGATCAAGTTGCTAAGCAAAAAAAATACACTTTTATATCAACCGGAATGTCTTCATTAAAAAACATTGAAAATGCTGTGAAAATCTTTAAAAAAAATAAGTGTCCATATGAATTAATGCATTGTGTATCCACATATCCAATGAGGGATGAAGATGCAAATTTGAATACAATCTACACTTTAAAAAAAAAATTCAATTGCAAAGTAGGTTATAGTGGCCACGAGAATGGAATTGCAATATCTGTTGCAGCAGCAGCAATGGGTGCTACTTCAATAGAAAGACATATTACTTTAGATCGAACGATGTATGGATCAGATCAGTCGGCATCTATAGAAGAAAAAGGATTAACTGAAATGATAATTCAAATAAAAAAAATTAAAATGGCACAAGGCGATGGAGTCAAAAAAATATTGGAAGATGAAATCAAAATCGCAAATAAACTTAGATCACACATTAAAAGTTAAATGAATAATAATAAATTGTGGAACAGTTATAATGAACTTTTTCTATCAAGTGATACTCAAAGAATATCAAAAATTATCTCAAGATATGAGTTATTTAAAAAAACTATAAATATACCCGGTGATATAGTCGAATGTGGAGTTTTTAAAGGTGTAAGTTTTTTATTTTGGGTAAAATGTCTAAAAATATTTAGTCCAAATTCATCAAAAAAAGTGATCGGATTTGATATGTTTTCTTCTTTTCCAAAGAAAACATTAAATGATCATGAAAAAATAAGTGCAGAAAAATATGTAAAATCTTCAAATTTTAGAGGATCTGATATAAAAAAAATTAAAGACACAGCTTACACAATATTGGGTAATAACAATTATTCATTAATTAAAGGAGATATAACCAAAACTGCAAAAAAATACGTGAAGAAAAATTATGGATTTAAAATTTCTCTTTTACATTTGGATCTTGATACATACTCAGGTACTAAAGCTGCTTTAGAAAATTTTTTTCCATATTTGAGTAAAGGTGGTATTGTGATTTTAGATGAATATGCTTCCAGAGGATGGGGAGAAACATCCGCAGTTGATGAATATTTTGAAAAAAAAAATTACAAAATTAACTCAATTTCATTCACACATAGTCCTACAGCTTACATTAAAAAATGAAGTTGGATAAAAATTCGGTTTACTTGAAACCAATTACGATAAAGCATATTTCTCAAGGTTGGTTGAATTGGGTTAAAAATAAAAAAAATTATAGAACTTTGAATACAGATACAAAAAATTTTAATAAGCAAAGACTGATAAAATACATTAATAATCTAAAAACCAACAAATCAATAATGTATGCTGTTTACGATAGCAATAAAAAAAAATATTTTGGAAACTTAAAATTAAATAACATGGATTATGAACATAAAACATGCTCATATGGCCGTATGATAGGAGAAGATGATTATAAAAACAAAGGTTATGGCAGAATAATGCTTTATAAAATTTGTGAATTAGCATTTAAAAAATATAAATTCAATAAGATTTATACTTATGTTTACACAGATAATAATAATTCAATATTAAGTAATAAAAAATTTGGAATGAAAATTGAAGGTAAGCTCAAAAGTCATTTTATAAAAAATAAAAAAAAAAAAGATGTATTTTTATTCTCGATGCTTAAAGAAGAGTTTTTGAAAAAGAAATTTAAATGAAACACTATGCTATAATACCTGCAAGAAAAAATAGCAAAGGCTTAAAATATAAAAATAGAAAGTTAATAAAATATACTTCTAATTTTTTAAAGAAATTAAAATGGTTTAATAAAATAATCATATCGACAGATGATGAGCATTTAATAAAAAAATGTGAAAACAAAAATTATCTTGTGCATAATAGGTCAAAATTTAATTCTCGTTCTAACAGTTCTATTTTATCTGTAATGAAAGAAATTCAAAATAAATATAAATTTAGTCCAGATGATTTTTTTTGGTTATTTTATATAACTATTCCTCAAAAAAAAGTATCAGACTATAATTTTGTAAGAAAAATTTTGTCTAAAAAAAAATTAGATAGTGTAATTTCGGTAAGACCTGTACTCACACACCCTGATGATTGTTGGATATTGAATAATAAAAAACTAACCAAATATACGAAAAATAAGGTTTATAGAAGGCAGGATAAAAAAGAACTTTATGAGCACTATCATTACATATGTGCCTTTAGAATTAATAAGATAAATTCTCTAAATGATGAATTAATTGGAAAGTTTACTTATCCTTTAAAAATTAAAAATAAATTTAAAGAGAATTTAATTGAAATAGATTGTAATAATGATTATCAAAAATTTTTATCCAAAATAAAAAATGAAAAAATCAATAGCTATATCGAACAAAATTTTTAAAGAAGCTCTAAATATAATACCTTATGGCTCGCAGACTTATAGCAAAGGAGTTAAGGCATTTAGTGACGGAGTTTGTCCTAAATATTTACATCGAGGTAAAGGCTGTGAAGTTTGGGATGTTGATGGCAATAGGTATATTGATTATGTTATGGGTAACCAACCATTAATACTTGGTTATTCTGATCCTGATGTGAATAAAGCAATAATTAAACAATTAAATCTAGGTTCTACTTTTAGTGTAAGCAATAAATTAGAAGTAGATGTCGCAAAATTATTTGTAAAATATATTCCTGATGCAGATGGTGTGAGATTTGGCAAAAATGGAGCCGATGCAACATCTATTGCTGTTAGATTATCAAGAGCGATAACAAAAAGAGATCATATTGCTTTCTGCGGATATCATGGATGGCATGATTGGTTTATAGGAACAACTGATTTAAATTCTGGAATTCCTAAGTTTAACAACCAACTAGCACACTCATTCTCTTATAATAACATAACTAGTTTAGAAAAAATATTTTCGAAACATAAAAATAAAATTGCATGTGTAATTATGGAACCAATAACAGTTAATGGCCCTATTTCAAAACCATCAGGATCCACAAAATGGAAAAATTTTAATAATAAAGATAATTTTTTAATTGATGTTAAAAATCTATGTAAAAAGAATGGAGCACTTTTAGTCTTTGATGAAGTGGTAACTGGATTTAGGTATGACATGGGGGGTGCACAAAAAATGTTTGATGTTATTCCAGATTTATCGTGTTGGGCTAAAGCCATGTCTAATGGCGTACCAATCTCAGCAATAACTGGTAAATGGGAATATATTAAATATTTGGAAAAAACTTTTTTTTCTTTTACTTATGGGGGAGATTGCATTGGACTTGCAGCGGCTAAGGCCACTATACATAAAATGAATAAAAACAATGTAATTGATCATTTGTATAAAGTAGGAGGTGAATTAAAAAAAGGATTAAATGATTTAATTTCAATTTATCAATTAAATGACTATTTTGAATGTGTAGGATATCCGTGTAGATCAATTTTTAAAATAAATGAAGTAGGAAAATATAATAAACCTCTAATTTCTAAGACTCTCATACAACAAGAACTTATTTATAATGGTATCCTATGGTCTCAATACCATTCCATTTCTTATTCTCATAAAAGTATACATATTAAAAAAACTTTAGAAGCATTTGAAAAAGCATTTAAAAAATTTAAAAATATAGTTTCAAAAAATAAAAAAATAGAAAATTATCTAGACGGAAAACCATGTGAAACAGTTTTTACAAGAGTCTCGGATTTCCAGTCTGTAGCAACAAGTCAAAAAAAATGATTTTTATAGACTCAAAGGTTATTTTAATTAGTGGAGGAGCTGGTTTTTTGGGATCTCACTTTTCTAAGTTAATAATAAAAAATAATGGAATTCCAGTAATATTAGATAATTCTAAATATAGAATTGCAAAATTAGAGAAAACATTACAAAAATTTAATAGTCCGTATTTTGTAGAGAAGGTTGATTTAACTGATGAAAAAAAAATAAAAAAGGTTGTCAGTCAAGTAGTAAAAAAATTTAAAAAAATTGACTGTATCATAAACAATGTTGCTTCTAATCAGATGTACAATGTAAATGATAGTAAATTTGAAAGATTTAAATTAGCTAACTGGAATAAAGATTTAGAGATTGGGTTAACAGCAAACTTTTTAGTAACAAAACTTGTAATACCAAGCATGATTAAAAATAAAAGTGGAAATATAATTAATATTTCATCTGATCTTGGGTTAATAGCTCCAAATCAAATTTTATATGGTAAAAATAGAAAACCAGTAACTTATTCAGTTGTAAAGCACGGTATAATTGGATTTAGTCGTTATCTGTCAACATATTACAACAAGTATAAAATTAGATCCAACGCAATATGCCCAGGCGGAGTAGAAGATGGACAAAATAAGAAGTTTATAAAAAAAATTTCTAAACTTATACCAAACGGAAGGATGGCTAAAATTAATGATTATGACGGTTTGCTACTTTATTTGTTATCAGATAGTTCAAGTTATATGAATGGTGCAGTAATTTCAATTGATGGTGGCAGAACTGCGTGGTGAAGGAAATTTTTTTTTTATGTATTCATCCATCGGATCTTTTGCTTTTAGAAAAATATATTGATTTTTTAATAAAGAAGGGTTTTATTTCTACAGATGATAAATTAAATTTAATTTATTGTTCTAATTTTCTAAACTTATCAAAACTTAAAAATAAAAAAAATAGTAACTATAAATATAATTTTCATAAAAGATTTAATTTAGAATTTTTTGATAATGGTAATCAAACAAAATTTCTTAATGAAATTAGAAATAATAATCCATTTAAAATTTTTCAGAAAATTATTAAACTCAATAAAAAAATTTCAAAAATATTTTCTCAAAACTCAAAATTATTTGTTGGAGGTGAAGCTTGTGCAAGTTTATTTACCAGATCTATAATAAAATATTTTAAAAAAAATGTTTCAGATGAAATTTTTTATTTTGGTATTGATGAGCAATTTAGAGATAATTCATTAAAGATTTCATTTATTGCAAATATTTTCTCAAATTTATATTATTTTTTAAAGGTGATAAAAGTTTGTTGTTATGAAAATAAAAATAGCATAATCACACAAAAAATTATTGTTGATAAGTGTTTTAAAAAATATTTTATCTTATGTAATTTAGATAAACAAAAAGGTAATAAAATTTACTTTTCTCTAACAAATAAAAAAAAGACAAAAAAAAAATATATCTTTTTTATAGATAGAGGAACAAACTTTTTAATTTGGCATCCTAGAGTTTCAAAAGTTGATTATATTTATAAATTAAATTCTATCTTGAAGATGATTTCTGAAAAAAATCAAAATAGGTATGAATTAATTTTTAAACCTCACCCCAGACAATCAAGTGTAGAATATAATCTTTACAGTTTTAAAAAAAAATATGGGTCTAATCATCTAGAAAGGCTTCTGATAAATAAATATAAAGAAATTAAATACTTAATAGGAGTAACTTCTAGTGGTTTAAAAATATCCAGTATTATGGGTATCAAAACCTATACTGTTAAAAATATATTATTGCAAAAAAATAAAAGAACAGACCTTAGGCTATTAAGAAACAATAATATCTTACCAATAAATAGCTTAGATGAAATTAAAAATATTTAAATAATTTGCTAATAAAATCTAGATTATGAATTGCTGTATTAATTGAGTTTTTACCACGCACTGTCTCAAATGTATATGATCCTTTGTATTTAATAGTTTTAAATATCTTGAACAAATCTTTAAAGTTAACAACACCATTACCTAATTTTGTATTTTTTTTATCTCTATTTTTATCCTTCATGTGTACATGTTTGATATTATTTTTTAATTTTAATAATTCATACTTCGAATTCTTATCAATAAAAAATCTATTTCCTGTATCATAAACAATATTTAAAGTTTGAGATAATTTTTTTTGCAGAATTAAAATTGATTTTGCTGAAATATCTGTTTCAATTAATAGTTCTATTTTATTAGTTTTAAGTTGTTTGATAATATAATTTATAAAATCTAAATAAGTCTCTAAATTTAAATTTGTCATTAAGCTTTTTGAATAAAAAGGCAAAATAAGATACTTTACTTTTAGAAAAGATATTTTTTTAATGAGTTTTTTATAGTAACGTTTACTTTTGATTTCTCTTATATCATTATTAATAGGGTAATTATCAAGAAATGAGTACAATATTAGCTTATTATTCAATATTGTTTTCTTGTATTTTTTTATTTTATTTTTATTCCAAATTGGATTTTTTTGATCATTTATCTCATCTGTAATAAGTTCAATATAATTGAAGCCTAATTTACTTGCAACTTTGAATTCTTTTTCAAAGTTATTGGGTAGATATTGTAATCTCTTTTTCCTTCTATCTTGAGATAACCTTCCTTGAATAATTCCTATCATGATAACTTTTTTTTAAAATTTATTTGACCAATTATGTCATCAATTTTGTATTTATCACATTTAAGTTTTATCTTATGATTTCCAATATATAAAGAATTTTTCCAATCGATATTAATGTTATTTAAATCTTTAATACTATTTAAATGATCTTGTTTTTTTTGAAAGAATATAAAAAAACTTTTTAAATTTTTTTTAAATAAGTATCCTTTTATTTTTTTTAAGTGATTGTTTGATAAAATTTTTTTTATTACCATGAAATAAATTTGATGACCTTTATTATGATAATATTGAAATAGTCTAATCAAATTATTTGATATAAATAAAGATTTTTTTTCTATACAGATATACTTTTGATTTAATAAATAATCTAAATCAAATAAAGCGATTTTGTGATAAATTGCTTTTGCTAAAGTCTGGTTAGCTAATTTTAAATTTGGATAAGTTCCGATATCAATAAAATAATTTTTTACAAGTTTTCCTAATAAATTTTTTTTTTTTATTTCACTTTCAAAAAAATCATTTTCTATAGAAAAAACTTCATTTTTAAATTTTTTAAAAATTTTTTTATTAAGAAAATATATTCCTGCATTCATTAGTTTTGCATTTTTTGAAAATTTAATAAAATTTTTTTTTACTAATTTTAAATTTGCTAGTTTTTTATTTGATTTATAATTTAAGTTATTAATTAAAACCATTGTATTTTGGTGATTGTTATTAGAATTAAAAAAATTTGTAAAATCATAATCTAAGAATGAGTCACCATTTGTAAGGACAAATTTTTTTGAAATTTTTTTTTTAATTAGGTTCAGTGCTCCACCTGTTCCTAAAGGATATTTTTCAGTTACACACTTTATTTTTGCAAGATTTAAGTATTTATTATGATATTTCTTAAATATAATATTACCTCTGTATCCACATAAAAGATAAACTTTTTCAAATGGAAATTTTAAATACTCTTGTAATATAACACTTAAAAAAGGCTTATTATAAAATTTGACCATCGGTTTTGGAAGATTTTTTAGTTTTTTTGCAATTCTTGTGCCTTTTCCTCCAACGAGTATTACTAAGTCCATAATAATTTAATATCATTTTTTTTTTTAATTTGACTATACTTAAATTTAATCTAACTAATTAAAATATGCCAATAGATAATGATTTAAGCAAAAAAATTCAAAATTCAATTAATGCTAAAAAAAAATTAATTAAAATTTCAAAAGAAATCAATTTTGCAATTAAAAAAATTCATAATTCATTAAAAAATGGTAAAAAAATCTTATTATGTGGAAATGGAGGATCTGCTGCTGACGCTCAACATTTATCTGCAGAATTTTTAATAAGATTACGACCTAATATTAACAGAAATCCTTTACCAGCAATTTCACTTTCACTTGATACTTCCACGTTAACTGCATGTGGAAATGATTATGACTTTAATTATATATTTTCTAGAAATCTGGATGCTTTAGGGTCAAAAGGTGACATTCTTATTGTTATAAGTACCTCAGGTAATTCAAAAAATATTTTGGAAGTATTAAAGAAAGCAAAACAAAAAAAGATTTTTTCCATAGGTTTTTTAGGAAATACTGGTGGCAAAGCAAAAAAAATTGTAGATTTGCCTCTCATTGTTGAGTCTAATGAAACTGCAACTATTCAAGAAGTTCATATAATGCTTGGACACTATATATTTGAAAAAGTTGAAGATATAATAATAAAAAAAAAATGAGAGTTTTAGTAACAGGTGGAGCGGGATATATAGGTTCTATTCTAGTAAGAGATTTGCTTGAAAAAGGTTATTTTGTAACGGTATTAGACAATTTTTTCTATAATCAAAATTCATTGTTAGATTGCTCGTTTTTCAAAAAATTAAAAATCATTAATGGAGATGTGAGGGACAATAAATTAATCTCAAATTTACTTAAAAACACAGACATTATAATACCCCTTGCAGCACTTGTTGGAGCACCTATTTGCAAAAAGTTTCCAAAATTATCTGAAGAAATAAACTACATATCTATGATAAACATTCTTAAAATAAAATCTAAAAATCAAAGAATAATAATGCCAACTTCCAATAGCGCTTATGGTAGTGGAGATGAAAACAATTTCTGTGATGAAGACTCACCTTTAAAACCTTTATCAGAGTATGCAGTACAAAAAGTTAGATTAGAAAAAGAACTTATGGAGAGAGAAAACACAACCAGTTTAAGACTTGCGACTGTATTTGGAGTTTCTCCAAAAATTAGATTAGATTTATTAGTTAATGATTTTACATTTAGAGCATGGAAAGATGGTTTTATAGTTCTTTACGAAAGCTACTTTAAAAGAAATTATATTCATGTAAAAGATATATCTAGATGCTTTAATTTCTGTATTGAAAATAGTAATACAAATAATCAAATATTTAACGTAGGATTATCTGATACCAATATTTCAAAACTTGATTTATGTAATAGAATAAAAAAATTTATTCCCAATTTAAATGTAATACAATCAGACTTTCAGAAAGACCCAGATCAGAGAAATTATATTGTTTCAAATAAAAAAATTGAGGCTGCTGGATTTAAAACAAATTATTCACTTGAAGATGGTATTAACGAACTACTAAAAATATTTCCAATCTTAAAAACTAATAAATATTCTAATGTTTAAAAGAATTAATAACTTTAATAAGTTTTTTTAACTTATTTAAACTTAATTCGGGATAATTTCCAATATAATAACCAAAGTGGTGTACATGTTCTGTTTTTTCATAATTTGTAGGTGAAAAATTATATTTTTTACTAAGATAAGGTTGTCTAAGCTGATTTCCACCTCCAGCATTTCCCCTTCTAAACTCAATACTATTTAGTTTGAGGTACTTTTCAAATTTGTCTCTCATCTTGATAGATTTTTTTTTTAATATAATTGGAAATGCGTAATTTGACATTCCTTCCAAATCATATTCATTAATAAAATATTTTGTATTGATATTTTTTGTAAAAAATTCCATATTTTTATTCCTCAACACAATATTTTTATTTAATCTTTTGAGTTGATTAATACCCAATACTGCTCCTATTTCAGTATTTCTAAAATTGTATCCTTCAGTTGCAAATATGAATTCTTCATTTAGATCCTTGTATTTTATCTTATAAAACTTCTTAGTTTTATCAATTCTACTCTCCCTAACTAAACCATGTCCCTTTAATCTGTAACACAAGTCATAAAATTTTTTATTATTGGTAGATATCATACCTCCTTCTATGGTGGTCATATGATGAGCATAATAAAATGAAAAATTGCTAGCTAATCCAAAATTCCCACACTTAATATTTTTATATTTAGCACCATGAGACTCACAGACATCCTCTATTAAATAAATTTTTTTTTGTTTTATTATTTTTAGTAATTTTTCATCAATAGCGTTAAAACCTTGTATATGGCAAAGTAGAATAGCTAATGTTTTGTTATTAATTTTTTTTTTTATCTCATCAGTATTCATTGATAAGTTTTTCAAATTTATATCAATAAATATTGGTTCAAAATTATTTTTAATTACCGCAACAATATCTGAGTTCCAACAAATAGTTGGAACTATTATTTGTTTTTTTTTTTTATTTTTATTAATTATATTTAGTGCTGCTAAAGTTAAAAAATTAGCACTTGAACCTGAATTAACAAAAATACTATACTTACAACCTAGCCACTTAGACCATTTTTTTTCAAAAATATAATTAAATTTAGATGCAGTTAATCTAGGTTTTTTTTTTAAAAAGTTTATAATTACAGACGTGTCATTATCATTTATATTATTATACATTAAAGGAAATTCAAACTTTTTACTTTTATTCATATAAGATTTATTTTATTAAATTTATATTTTCGTTTTATATTACACTCTAATCCTTTATTTACTTTTGAATAGTCATTAATTTTTATTTTTTTTGATTTAAAAATTAATTTTTGGTATTTTTTTTTTTTATATAAACTCTTGAAAAAATCAAATCTCGAAATTCTAATTGAATTTGAAAGATGAATAACTTTTTTTTTTGAAATATATTCAAAAAAGATTTTATTTTTGATCATTTTATTAATAAATGCACAAATATCTGATAACAATATTGGAGAAAAAAAATAATTATGTAAGAAAATTTTTTTTCCTTTTTTTAATTTAATATCCATGTTCTTAAAAAAACCTTTCTTTTTTAATGAAAAGACATGGGGCAATCTAAGAATTATTGCGAATTTATTTTTTTTTAACTTAATTTCTGATAACAATTTTGTTCTACCATATAAACTGCTAGGGTTCGGTATATCTTGAATTAAATTTAATCTTTTCTTTTTATTATTAAAAATATCATCAGTTGAAAAATGTATTAGCACATATTTATTTTTTTTAGCTATCATACCCAGTTTTTCTGGAAAATAAGTGTTAGTCAAATAGCACAACTTTTTATTTTTTTTACATATTTTTTCGTCTGTGATCGCAGCTGCATTTAAAATAAAATCAGGTTTAACTTTTTCTAACTTAGATATTAATAAATTTGTATTATTGATATAATCAAAGTTTTTTCTCGAATACGAAAAAACCTTATAATTTTTTTTTTTAAAATATTTTGAAAGTTCAGATCCCAATAATCCTGTTTTGCCAAAAATTAAAATTCTTTTGTTCATTTTTATAAAATTATGTATATATTAATTTACCTTTCAAAATAAATTAATTTAATAATGAAAAATTTTTCCATATGTATTGCTACTCGAGATAATATCCCAGGTTTAAAAAGTGTAATAAAATCACTTTTGAATAATTGTAAAAAAAAAAGTGATATAGAGTTCTTATTTACAGTCAATAAAGATGATTTTAGGACGATTAAATTTCTTCACTCTTTAAAATTTTTGCACAAAAATTTTAGAGTTTTTTATATGTCTGCAAATCATAATTATTTTGATGCAGCTGAGAGGCTTAATCTTATGTCAGAAAAAAGTCGAGGTAAATATGTGTTTTTTATTAATGATGACATGGTTATGAAGTCAAAGAATTGGGATATTAAATATCTCAATTTTATAAAATCACTTGATAAAAATAGAATTTTTATTACTTATCCAAAACATAATCAAAAGAATCATAATTGGCCAATATCTGCAATTATCCCAAAAAAATGGATTAACATCACAGGTAAAGTTTCAAATTCTTTCGAAGCAGACACAGAATTATATATAATAAGTACTTTGTTAGGAAAAATATATAAAATAAATAATATAAAAATTCACCATCACGGAGGAATAAAAATTAAAAAAAAACAATTTAATTGGAAAAGCACTAGATATAAACTAATTAAACAAAATTTAAAACATCCTAATAGTATTTTTACATTAAATAAACTATTCCTTGCATTAATAGACTATGAAAAACTTTCTTATTTTTTAAAAAAAAAAAAAATAAGTATGATTTTAATTTACATGAAAATAATTTTTTTATTATTTTTTTACCTTCAATTAATTCAAAAAAAAACTAATTTGAATTTTTTTCAAATTTTATTAACAAACTTGAATAGGAAAAATTTTTAAAGATGAAAAAAACAATGTTAATATGTGGTGCAACTGGTTTTATAGGTACAAATTTAATATTAAAATTTAAAAATAAATATAATGTTGTAGGCATATACAACAAAAGAAAACCAAACTTCAAATACAAGATAAAATGGATCAAGTGTGATTTAAGAAATTTTAAAGATTGCTTAAAAGTAACTAAAAATGTTGATTTAGTTATTCAAGCAGCAGCTACTACTTCTGGATCAAAAGACATACTCAGCAAACCCTATATACACGTAACTGATAATGCAATCATGAATTCCTATTTACTTAAAGCTTGCTTTATAAATAAAATTAAACAATTTATTTTCACTAGCTGTACTGTAATGTATGGAAATTCGAAAAGATATCTTGATGAAAAAGAAGTGTATGAGAATAAAATTTTTAAGAGTTACTATGGTGTTGCAAATACAAAACTTTATATAGAAAAAATGTGCAAATTTTTTTCTAATATATCAAATATTAAATTTTCTATAATTAGACATTCAAATATTTATGGGCCTCATGATAAATTTGATATCGAAAAAGGCCACTTCATAGGTTCCTCTATAAAAAAAATTTTTGATAAATCAAATGAATTTAAAATGTACGGTAAAGGGATGGAAAAAAGAGATTTTTTATATATTGATGATCTTTTAGATTTTTTAGAAATTATAATAAAGAGGCAAAAGAATAAATTTGAAATTTACAATTGTTCTTATGGAAAATCATTTAAAATTATTGAAGTGTTAAAAAAAATTTTACATTTATCAAAAAAAAATAAAAAAATAGTGAGAATTAATAATAAAAATATTAATGTAAATATTTTGGTTAGTAACAATAAAGCAAAAAAACTAAAATGGTTTCCAAAAACTAACCTAGACAATGGTCTTAAACAAACTATCAATTGGTATAAAAAAAATGAAAAAATTTTTTAAAAATAAAAATATACTAGTTACTGGCGGTACTGGATTAATAGGATTTCAACTAACTGAACTACTTTCAAAATTTAAATCTAAAATTACCGTTGTATCTTTAGAAAAAAATCCAAGTCTTCCAAAAAATGTCAAATTTTTTAAGTGTGATTTAAGAAATTTTGAAAATTGTTTAAAATTAACAAAAAATGTTGATTATGTTTTTCATCTTGCTGGCATAAAAGGCTCGCCTAAAATTACCATGTCCAACCCATATAGTTTTATGACCCCAATGTTGCAGTTTAACACGAATATTCTCGAAGCATCAAGATTAAATAAAGTTAAAAGATTCCTGTTTACTAGCTCTATTGGAGTTTACAAACCAGACAAACTTATGAGTGAAGATGATGTTTGGAAAACTTTTCCCTCTAAATTTGATTGGTATTCTGGATGGGCAAAAAGAATTGGTGAATTACAAGTAGAGGCACTAAAACAAGAAAAAAAATATCAAATGAAAACCATAATTGTTAGACCAGCAAATGTTTTTGGTCCTTTTGATAACTTTAATCCAGAAACAGCAATGGTAATACCTTCATTAATTCATAAATTTGTATACTCAAAAAACAGGAAGGTTTTGGTATGGGGTGATGGAAGTTCTACCAGAGATTTTATATTCTCAAAGGATGTTGCTAAAGCAATATTAACCTTAATGATAAAATGTCCTGACAAACCAATAAATATTGGCTCAGGAAAAGGTTATAAAATAAAAGAAGTTGTAAATATAATTAATAGTTATTTTGATAAAAAATATAAAATTGAATGGGATAAATCAAAGCCAACTGGTGACAAGCTAAGATTACTTAGTACAAAAAACCTAAAAAAATATTTTAATTTTAATTTAACAAATCTTAGAGATGGAATATTTGAGACTATAAATTGGTATATTAGTTATGGAAAAAAATTAAAAAAATATGACGCATTTAAAAAAAAAGATTGACCATTTAATAAATTTTGAGAAAGAAATTGCTAGCCTGTATGAAAGAAAGAGTATAAAGGGTCCAGTACATTTATCTGGAAATAATGAAAGACAACTAATTAAAATTTTTTCAAAGATTAAAAAGAATGATTGGGTATTTTCTGGATGGAGAAATCACTATCATGCATTACTTAAAGGTATTGAACAAAAAAATTTAATAAATCAAATAATTAAAGGCAAAAGCATGACGATAAATTCTTTAAAAAATAAATTTATTTCCTCATCAATAGTTGGTGGTGTGCTACCAATTGCCTTGGGGGTTGCTTTATCAATAAAATTTAAAAAAAAAAAAGAAATGGTCTGGGTTTTTTTAGGAGATATGACTTACGAAACAGGGGTTTTTTATGAATGCTATAAGTATGCAAAAAATTTTAATCTACCAATAAAGTTTGTTGTAGAAGATAATAATCTTAGCACTAATACACCAACTATAAAAGCATGGGGGAAAAAACAACAAAAACTTCCAGGAGTTCTACTTTATAAATATAAACGTAAATATCCTCATCATGGTATTGGGAAATGGATACTATTTTAATGACTTATCTAAATGAAGTTCAAAAAAGTATGAAATTTTTGTCAAAAAAAAGAAATGTGATATTTTTAGGACAATCAGTAGTTTATCCTGGTAGCTCAATTTTTGTAAGCCTGAAAGATGTTCCAAGAAATAAAAAATTAGAAATGCCTGTTATGGAAGAAGTACAAATGGGATTAACAATTGGTCTTGCTTTAGATGGATATATACCTGTATCTTGTTTTCCTAGATTTGATTTTTTAATACTTGCACTTAACCAACTAGTGAATCATGCTGATAAAATAGATTATTTAACCAATAATAAATTTAAGTCAAAAATAATTGTTAGAACACTAGTTGGTTCAAGAAAACCGTTAGATGCAGGATTACAACACACCCAAGACTATACTCAAGCACTAAAGAAAATGTTAAAATTTTCAAAAGTTATTAAACTTTCAAAAACAAAAAATATATTTTCAACTTATAAAAATATATTAAAAGAAAACTCTAAAGAAAAATTATATGTAATAATCGAAGATGGAAAATATTACTAAAAGAAATGAGAAAATTTAAGAATGTGTTAATAACAGGAATTTCAGGAAGTGGTGGTAGTTATCTTGCGGAATACATATTAAGTTTAAATAAAGATATAAAAATAAATGGTACCTATAGAAAGAAAAATAAAATTAATCTTCAAAACATTCTAGGTAAAGTTAAGCTTATTAAGAATAATCTAAGTACTGTCTCAAAAATAAAAAAAATGATTAATAAATTAAAGCCTGATGTAATATTTCACTTGGCATCTGATGCAGATGTAAAAAAATCTTTTGAAAATCCATTAAATCAAGTTAAGAAAAATTGCGAAATAACTCTTAACTTATTAGAGGCTGTGAGAATATCAAAACATAACCCTTTCATACAAATGTGTAGTACATCTGAGGTTTATGGAAATCTAAAAAAAAAGGATATGCCAATAAATGAGAACAAACAATTAAAACCCAATAATCCTTATGCAGTATCTAAACTTTTTCAAGATACATTGGCACAAACCTATAACAAAAATTTTGGACTCAATATAATAATTACAAGAATGTTTACCTATCTTAATCCAAGAAGAAAAAATTTATTTGCATCATCTTGGGCGCATCAAATAAATCTAATAAAGTTAAATAAACAAAAATTTCTGTATCATGGTAACTTAAACTCTACAAGAACTATAATGGATGTAAGAGATGCAATGAGAGCGTACTGGTTAGTTATGGAAAAAGGGGAAATTGGTGAGATTTATAATATAGGCAGTGATAAAGCAATGAACTTAAAGAATTTTCTAAATATGCTTATTAAAAGGTCAAAAAAAAAAATAGTTACAAAATTAGATAAAAAACTATTAAGAAAATCCGACATTGCATACCAAATCCCTGATAGTAGTAAATTTTTTAGAGCAACAAAGTGGAAACCTAAAATAAGTATTGAAAAAAGTTTAGATTTTTTGCTTAAAGAAACAAATCATTTAATTTAATCTATATTTTAATTATTTTGCTTCCATTATCTGCCATCTCTACTTTTACAAATTTTAAGTTATTGTATTTTGAAAGTAGCTTTTGTTGAATTTTTTGAGATGCAAAAATTGAAATAAAGCCTCCACCGCCTGCGCCCATTAATTTTACACTATCCGCTCCATCATTTAAGAAATTATCACAAAGATAGTTTATCTGTTCACTTGAAACATTGTTATCAATTTTTTTTTTTAATTCCCAATAGTAATTTAAATATGAGTTCAAGTTTTTGTACCAATTTTTACTGTTAGATTTCAATTCATGTAAAACATGTTGATTAATATCTAATATTTCTGAATAAATATTTTTATTTCTTGCTATTTTCAGTAATTTTTTTTTTCTATATCAATAGAATTTTTATATCTTTTTACAAAGCAAAATAGTAGTGACTTGTTCAAAATATTTTTTTTAATATTTGAAATATTAATTTTTTTAACTTTAAAATTATTTTCTGAAAAATATATATAGTTTAAACCTCCATAAGATGCTGATATTTGATCTTGCATACCTGAGTTTTCCATTAGTATCTTATTTTCAAAATAAATTGCTTCATTAGCTAATTTAAATTTAGACAAATTTTTATTTTTTAAATTGTAAATAATATTAATTAAACCTACTACAAAAGATGAACTAGAACCAATCCCCGATCTTGAAGGCAAATCGCTATCATATGTTATATGTAAATTTTTTTTTTCTAAACCATAATATTTAATCGCTTTTTTAATTGCTGGATGTTTAATTTTTTTATACGAATTAGCTTCTTCATTCAGATGATATCTGATTTTATATTTATAATCATAAACAGTTTTGACATCTTTTAATATGATATAACCATATTTATTAATTGAAGAATTAATTATACCACCCTTGCCGTTTAATTTTATCCATTTTAATTGATCTGTGCCTCCTCCAGTAAATGATACCCTAAAAGGAGTCTTGCAAATTATCATTATTTATTACAGTTATTAAATATTAATAATTCTGGTAAGTCAGTGTTAAAAAAATTTTTATCATAAACATAAATTATTTTCATATAGTCTTTTTTATTATTATTTTTAAGTTTATCAATTATAGAAAAATCATATTTATTTAAATAATAAGCATTTGCTCTTAGATAAAAATTTGATTTATGGGTAATTATTTTTTTAAAATCATCGTAATTTAACTTAAATACATTATTTAAAACAGGACTAACTTTTAAAAACTCTCTCTCGATATTTTCAAATTTTTCACTTCTGAAAAAAGCATTTGCAATATAAGATTTTCTTCCTAGAATTCCCGACCAATAAGCTTCTATGTAATGATTATTCGTGAAAAGTTTACAATTTTTTGGATATTTGCTAAGTTGCTGGAAGGTTTTGCTGTAATTTTCTTCTATCCATCTAGCCCTCTCAAATAGATTATTATCAAATTGATTATTTGATTGTTTATAAATAATAACTGAAAAGAACATTATAGTAACCAAAATAAAGTTAAAAATATTTTTTTTTGTGAATATAAATTCACAAATAGAGAATAATAGTACTAAAGATGCAAATTGAAAATTCTGTATTTTATATTGATGCCAAGCTAACAACTCAATCCCAAAAAGAATATTTATTAAAGGTGCAAAGAATAATGATATAATTAAAATAATTAATAATTTATAGTTTTTTGAAAAGAAATTTAAGACACCAATCAAAAAAAAGTAAGTCCAAAACTTAATTGAAAATAAAGTATTCATATAATATGAAAAAATATATGAAAATCTGTCTTGTATGAAAGTAATACCCAAATATTTAGAATGAGAAGTATCATTGAAAAAATTATTGGATAAATTGATTAAGTGCAAAGATATAAATAAAAAAAAACCAATATAAACAATCTTATTTTTCAATAATTCGATTATTTTACCTCTAATAACAAATATGCTCATTATAAAAAGGAAATTTATGGCAAAGGGCAATAGTTGAAGACATAATGCGTATACAGCTGAAAACCAAAAAACAAAAAAATTATTTTTAATCCAATTTTGATTTTTTAGTATCAGGATATTCATATAAAATATTATGAAAAATAACCAACTAGTATTTAAAGGTGATGGATATCTATATGAAAATAAATCAATATCAGAAATTACAAAAAGAATTACTACTAATGATAGAATAGTTTTTTTATTTGAATTTAATTCATATAACTTATTAATAAAATAAAATATTATAATAAATTGAACAATTTTGTTTAAAACTAGTAAGATCCAAAAATTGTTGAATTTGATTGATTTAATTACTACAGCATCTATTAAAAATAGAATCCATGGAAAATTTAACTTTTCCCCTATCAAAGAAAAAAATTGATTATTTAATAAATTGTATTTAGGATCTGTTGGTAAAGAAAAGCTAAGATAGAAAGTGTCAACTTCATATATATAAAATATTTGTAAGAAAAAGTAAGTTGTTATTATCAATGAAGATATAATTACGTAAAAATATAATTTATTCTTCAACATATATATTTATCTAATTACTAGATTTTTTGGTTTTGATATGTTATTTATAATTTCACTACTTAACTTATAAGCCTCAGCATAACTTACATATATTTTATCTTTTTTATTCATTAAACTTTTGTAATCTTTATCACTAGTCTTAAAAGCATATGGAAATTCGAATTTTTTATATAATATAGAATTTTTATAAACAAAAATTTTAGCATTTAAAATTAAAATTAAAAAGTTATCTTGAGCACTTTTGATTGATATTTTAAACGAACTTACATTTTTTCCACTTTTGATAATTAATTTATTCTTATTTAATGTTTCAAGCTTTACAGATCCTTTAACTTCGTCGTAAAAATTGTGACTAGACATGATCTTTCGCAAGTTAATATTTTTTTTATTAAATTTGAAGTATTCATCTACTAACTCATTAGAAAAATTCAAAAAATGAATCAAATTTGTTAATAAACTTCCTTCTTTTACTGTAACTGTAATCTTTATATTTTTTTTATATATTTTTTTGCCAAATATTTTTAATTTGATTCTTCTACCCCAAATATTAACATAAGATTTAATTTTATTTTTTAATAATTTTTTTGAAATATATATAAATTCATCAATTTTATGAAAAACAAATTTTTCAAAAAGTATCATTTTAATTTTGTTATTGTTAATCAAAAAATTTGAAACTTTGAAACGTTCAATAGATCCAGTGGATAAAATAAGATAATCAATCTTCATATTTTTTGGCAGTTTTTTTTTAACCTTTAAACCATTATTAATTTTTAATTTGTCGTATAGATGTAATTCAAAATCTTTTTTATTTAAAAATGCTTTAGCATGTGATTTCCCCATGGGGCCAACACCAATAATAAATATTTTTTTTTTCATTATTTTCATAAAATAATATATTAGATGATTATGTTTTATGAAAAGTAAAAATAAATTATTTATCTTTGGATCTTCAAAAATAGTCCACCATCATATACGCGCAGCGAAAAAAAATAAGTTTCAGATTATAGGTATATCTACTCTTTCAAATAAAAAAACGAATATAAAAAGAATTGCATATAAATTTAAAATAAAAAATTATTTTAACAATCTAGACTCAGCTAAAATATTCATTAAAAGAAATATTGGTTTAAATATACTTATATCAGGAAGAATAATTGATAATTTTAAAATAATTAATAATGTAGGTAGTTATGCACATAAGATAATATTAGAGAAACCTATAGAAACAAAAATAATCAATTTTAAAAGATATTCTAAATTTTCAAAAAAAATTTTTGTTGGTTATAATCGTATTTATTACTCTAATATCAATTTGATAAAAAAAAAAATTAAACAAAATCTTTTTAACAATGTTGTTTGTATTTGTCCTGAAAAAAATCTTACTGAAATAAATAAAAATACTTGTCACATTATATCAGTTTTATTTTATCTTTTTGGAAAACTTAAGATAACTAATATAGTAATAAATAACGATGCAATTTATTGCGTTTTGAGAAATAAAAAAACAATGATCCAATTAAATATTATGTTTAATGCTTCTACTAACTATTCAATAAACTTTTTTTATGAAAAGTTAAATTTTCAACTGAAGCCAATTGAAAATTTAAAAATTTATAAGGGTATTAAAATCAAAAAAAATAATGGAAAAAAGATATATGAACCATCATTGATAAAAAATTTATATGAGAATAATAATCTATTTAAAGAAGGTTTTATAAATCAATATAAAAATTTTAAACTATTTTGCCAAAATAAGAAATGTGATTATGTTAACTTAGATAATGCCAAATTAATTAGTGGTGTTTGTGATTTGATTACTAAAAAATATTTGAAATATGAAAAGAATTTATAATTTTTCTAACTCACTATTTACAAAGAGTATAATATATAATCCTTCAACAATTTCAGAACTAAAAAGAATTAAAAGAAAAAGATTTACAACAATTGGAAATTTAAAATCTTATGGTGATAGTTGTTTAGGAAGAAATAAATTAATTTCATTAAAAAATTTTAATAAACTGATTTACTTTGATAAAAAAAAAAGAACAATTGAGGTAGAGTCGGGTATGAAAATAAAGGATTTATTAAAAATTACACTCAAATATAAACTTTTATTAAAATGTTTACCCGGCTCAAAGTACGTAACAGTGGGTGGTATTGTAGCATCGAATATCAAGGGAAAACTTACAATTAAAAACAGCCTACATAATTATATAGAATCGATAAAGTTAATTGATAAAAATAACAATATAATTACTTGCTCAAAATTAAAAAATAAAAAATTATTTAAACTTACAATTGGTGGTTTAGGAATGACTGGAATTATACTTTCTGTAAAGTTTAAACTTTCAGAAATTAATTCTCAAACCATATTGGAAGAAAGAGTTTTCTTTTCAAGTTTTCAAAATTTAAAAAGTAAATTAAAACGCTATAAAAAGAAGGAATATGCCTTAGCTTGGCTTAATACAAACACAACTGATATGCATGGCATTTTGTTTTATGGTAGTCACTATAAAAAAAATAATTATGTAAAAATAAAAAAAGATTATTTGATTAATTCATATTTATGTAATCTAATTTCATTTATTTCAAATAATAAAATTTTTGTGATTTTATTTAATAAAATATTTACTATCTATAATATTATTTTTAAAAAAAAAAAAATAAATATAATTAACTTCTATTTTCCTCAAGACAGATTAAGAAATTTCAATGATTTTTTTAAACCACATGGGTTTATCCAATTTCAATTTTTTTTAAAATTTAACGATTTAAAAAAAATATATTTTGATATTTTAAATGAATTAAAGTTGAATAATCTTTATTCAAATTTCTGTATTTTGAAATTTTGTAAAAATGATTGCGATAAATCTGATATATTAATATCTTTTGATATTCCAATTAATAAAAACAAGTCGATTATAAATAATATGATTAATAAACTAGTAAAGAAACATGAAATTAATATCACTCTCTCTAAAGATATGTCTCTTAGAAGAAGTAGTATAAACGACAAAATTTTAAATACTCATGAATTCTTAAAAATAGAAAATCGAAATTATTTAATAAATAACTTTTCATCATATCTAAGGAATAGATTACATGTCTAAAAAAATGTTTATTCATGGTGGATCATCTTTAATTACAAAGTTTTTAATTAAAGAATTTTCAAGAGAATTTGAAGAATTTTATATTTTTTGTAGAAATAAAAATAAGGTTTATGAAATAACAGACATAAACAAATATACTAATAATAAATTTTTCTTATATGAAAATGATTTAGATAATTTAGATAAAACAATTGAAGATATTAATAAACTACCAAATGATCTTGATGGAATTTTATGGGTTACAGGTAATTCTGGAAACTCTGAAAAAGAAATAGAAAATACTAATTATTGTAAAAAGATTTTAAATATTAATTTTGTAAATATAGCTTTGGTAAACAACTTATTATTAGATAAAATAAATCTTAATAAAAACAGTTTTATTTGTGCTATTACTAGTGTTGCTGGATTGAGAGGAAGATATAAGAGATTGCATTATTGTGCTGCAAAGAGTGGTCTTATATCTTATATGTCTGGATTGAGACAAAAATATAACGGTATCATAAAAGTAATTACTGTAATACCGGGGTATATATCCACTAACACATTTGATATAGATGCGCCCAAAATTCTTATAACTTCTCCCGAAAAATGTGCACAAAAGATATTTCGAAGTATTAAAAAAAATCAAGACATTATTTACATAAATTACTTTTGGAAATTAATCATGTTTCTAGTTTTGCTAATGCCTGAGAATATTTTCAAAAAAATGAAGTTTTAATTTATGATTTCAAAATTAAGAACTTTATTTGAATTATATAAACAAAAAAAATTTTTAAATAAAATTTTTTTTTATAAAATCAATAATCTTTTAAGATTAGGAAGTGATTATGGTGGCTGGAATTTTTTTGATCATAAAAACTTGTATAATAGCACAATTATAACCGCAGGTTTAGGTGAAGATGCATCCTTTGATATAGAATTTATTAACAAATACAATGCTAAAGTGATTTGTATAGATCCAACACCTAGAGCTGTTGATCATTATAATCAAATTATGAAATTTAAAGGAAAAAAAAAATTACTAAAATATAACGATAATGGCAATCAAAATATTAATTCATATAATTTGCTAAAAATTAATCATAAAAATTTTACTTTAATTGATAAGGCATTATATAACTGTGATGATAAAATTTTAGACTTTTATCCTCCACCAAACACCAAACATGTTAGCCATTCTCTTAATGATTGGCAGAATAATTACAAAAGAGACTCAAAATCAATCAAAGTTAAAACTATTACTTTAGAAAAAATTGTAAAAAAAAATGAATTAAAAATCTTACCCCTATTAAAACTTGATATAGAAGGTGCTGAAAATGAAGTAATTGAAAATATGATTGAAAATAAAATATTTCCTGATCAAATTTGTGTGGAGTTTGATGAGTTACATATTTTAAATGAAAATTCAATGAATAAATTTCTGAGAACGCATGAAATATTAATTAAAGAAAATTATGTACCAATAAAAATTAACTCCAAAATCCAAGATATGCTATACTTAAATAAAAAAATAATTCCAAGTTAAAAAATTTAATTTAAGATGAATAATAATATTAATGATATTGTAAAGTACGACAAGAGCAAAAAAATTTATACTGAAGATTTACAAAATATAGAAAGACGTAAAGTTGCTGAAACATGGATCAATCAATCTAATACTTTAGATAGGTGGAGACATGATAGAATGTATAAAAAACTATCAACAGTAGTCAATTTTTTTCCTGATGATAGCTGGTTAACAATTGGAGATGGCAGATATGGAACTGATGGTAATGCCTTAATGAAATTAGGTGCAAAAAAAGTACATTGTTCAGATATGTGTGACGACCTATTAAAAATTGGAAAAGAGAAAAAATTTATAAAAGAATACTCTGAACAAAATGCTGAAAATTTAAAATTTACAGATAATCATTTTGATTGGTTATATTGCAAAGAGTCTTTGCACCATATGCCTAGACCTTACATAGCTTTAAAGGAGATGTTCAGAGTAGCTAAAAAAGGTGTATTTTTAACAGAACCAAGAGATATAATAAATGATAGAAATAAACTCAGTGTTCTTTTAACAATTATTAAAAAAATTTTTAATAAAAAACAGGAAAGCCACGGATTTGAAAGTGCTGGTAATTATCTTTACACTTTCTCAGAGCGAGACATAGAAAAATTTTTACTTGGCATTCATGTAAAT
>MDTA01204649.1_pt1 | contig 28405 bp, 16 predicted proteins | sample 811151 | NCBI WGS metagenome assembly MDTA01 (sample SAMN05326648, study PRJNA326480) | marine metagenome | isolation source: seawater | place: Indian Ocean: South | collected 2010 | reverse complement strand
TGTGGCATATATTATTTAATCTTAACTTGGGTCTAAAAACTTAAATGTAGCAGCTGTTGAACCAGCTGCGTTTATAATAGTAAGGTTATACTTACTTGGTATTGATACTTTTTGACTAGCAAGTGATAACCCATCGCTATCAATTACAAATTTATCATTATCATTGGTACTTAAATCGGTTCGTCTTACATTCATTGTTCCATCAGAGTCTGCAATATTACCAGTCACAGTCATCACTGGTCTTCTAGCTCGTCCTTGAGCAAATGCACTACTAGCGTCACCATCTGAATCATATAATGGAAACATTTTAAATGTTCCAGTACCTGTAAGTGGACTTGAAGTAGAGTTTAAAAATCTGACATATGATTTACCAACTACTTGTTTTGGTTGAATAAATGAACTCATTGCTTGTTCATTTTGAGCATTCATATTATTTCTGCTTTGACCACCGCCTGCAGCATCATAAGAACCATCACTGTTAAATCTCTCAAGATAGAATCCAGAGTCTGAATCTGAATCTGAACCCATAAATCCAAATAGTACATCAGTAGATTTAAAAATTACTCTTCCTTGTAAGTCTAATGTACCAAAACTTACGAATACAGTATTCTCAGAGTCATGCACGTTTGCTGCACTTTTTGGATAACCAAATTGTAATGGTGTAGTTTCACCAGAAACTCTTGCAATATTGATAGTTTGACCACCTTGCTTTCTTCCAAAAATTACATTAGAACGCTCGACATATCTACCAATCTTCTTTTTTATTAGAAAATCATTTGCAATGCTCGTGCCATTTGCATAGAGTGAATCAGAATCCAGTGGAAACTTTCTATGCGCGTTTATCATATTATAAACTCTATCAGTAGTTGGGAAAATATTATCATCTCCTTTAAAGAAATATTGTCCTTTGAATGTTGTAGTTGTATCTGAATCTGAACCTAAAATAGCATCACGAAAACCTGACCTATAAAACTGCGTGATTTCTGCTGACGATAAAGAACCTTCACCAACAACAGGGTTATTAGTAGAAGAAAATCTATTGTATAAGTCTGAATCTGGTTGATTTTGTAAACCCTGTAGAATTCCTCTGGATGTCCTGTAAAAATCGTCTGTGTTATTTGAATTGTGTGCTATCTGGAAACGACCTACATTAAGCTTTCCAAATTTTATTGATGTATTATTACTGTTTCCAAAAATTACGGCATCAGAATCATCAGACAAATGGAACTTACCACCAGGACCAGTGGGATTTGAGATATTTGCTACTCTTCTTGTTTTAGATATTTTTCGTGCCATAACATTCTAAAAATTAAAAATTCTTGGTATATCTTTTGTGTTGTCATTTATATCAGATGGTCCTTGCAATGCATCTCTTATGGCACCAGTTGTAGCACCACCACCTCTCACAAGACCAGATCCTGAAACTTTTAGTTCTGCATTAGAGGCATTGTTTACTATACCGCCACCTGAACCAAAACCACCAGAACCTAAAATATTTCCATCTACTATGACTTTAATATAAGTTGCCTTTGAAAAATGTGGTATTGTTAGTGCTGATATTCCAGGTAATGATGTAAGATTTACACCTTCTGGAATTTCTATAATTACTGATGAAACGGATGTTCTTTCAACTTCAGATGGTTCTACAATATAACCAACTTGATCTGATGTGATTTTTTTATAGTATTGAGAATGTACATGCATTTTAGCCTGCCGATGCTTCAGTGAAGAACCATTTACTACCGTCAAATGTTCCTGAAGCCATCTTAGCAGAATCGCCTAATGTTGTTCCTTTAGCTCCGGTTCCCCAATCAATTGTTAATGTACCATTTGAAACGATGGATAATTGTGAACCTGCAATCCAACCAGAAGTAGGAACTGTGACTGTACCAACACCAGTATGAATTACTGTTGTCACAAAACTTCCAGCAATGACATTATCATTCGCTGTTAAATTCTGTACGCTTCCTAGAGACCCAGACATTGCAATACTGTTAGCAGCAATATCACCAGAGCTTACATTACCACTCACATTGAGAGTGCTAGATGTAATACCTTGAGTAATGATATTAGTTATATCAGCATTCGCATCTTGTTGTATAAGATTTGGTAATTCTGCGAATCTTCTAGTTTTTGATTTTGCCATAATTTCTCCTACTATATTTATTATCCACTTTCACGTTTGAACCATACCTGTACGTTAATTTGTATTGGATCGATTGGATTTGAACTTGCATCCCAGGTTCTTACTCGTATGGCTCTATTATTTGGATTAGCTATAAGTGGTTTACCACCAAATACATCGATTGTTAAACCTGTTTCTGAATCTGCTCCCGGTCCAGGTGCTACAGCATCAGCTCCTTGAGCATCAATTGATTGGAATATTGGCTGTCCCTGTGGAGCACAAGATGATACTGCCATGGACATATAGAATCCATTAGTATCATTTACAGGTACTACTTCAGAATCTAATAAGAAGTAATATACACCTTCAGCGTGTCTTGAATATTTCAATTGATCTGAATCAAATCCGAATGTTGCTCTATCAATAATTTTGTTTGGATTAGGACCATTATCTGAGTCAAACGATACTCTTAACCATGCAGCTGTTAGTGGAGTTTCTCTAATTGCATCTGCAAATTGATGTGTCCATTGACCACCAGAATATACTAATGCTTCACCAATTCCTGGTTGTTGACCATCAACTGCTTCATCTACATTTGATAACTGACCAAGAGAACTTACACCAGCAGTTGGACCACTAAATGAGTATACTGCAACAAAGTCATTTACATTTAATTTTGTTGGGAATAATATATCATTTCCATTTACCTGATACTCAAGTACTGGTACTTGTGATAATAGTAATCCATTCAGAAATACCAATACGTTTTGTGGGTCATTTGAAGTTTGTAATACTGGTGAACAATCTACCAATCCAGTTGTAAATCCTGGATGATCAGAATCATTTACTGTAAATGTATGTTCTAATGTTTGGAATGCTTCTGATGGTAATCTGTTTCCACCTAATTGGTTTGATACGTTTCTTATCCATACAGCAGATAATTCATCTGAATCTTTAACATAGTTATCTGAATCAAATGCAATCATTCTAGATGCTGCATATTCTGCTATTTGATCTGAGTCAGAATCATAGAAATAGAAATCTCCTTGTGCTTGTGATAGATTAATACCATTTAAGAATATAAGTGGATTACCACCAACACGAGCAACAATAAAGTCAGAATCATTATAGATATCTGAATCTATCATTCTAAATGTTTGGTGAGTACCATTTGCACTTTGTGTTAAATTACGTGATTTTCTGTAGACAACAAAATCAGAATCTGCAAATCTAAAGTTCTTGTAGAAGTGAGCTACAGTTTCATCAATAGGTGATATAATAGAAACTTCATCATTTGCTTTTAAACTACCATAAAATTTTATCGCATCTGATGGACCAGAAACTACCTGATCAACATCTTTAGTTGTGACATTTGCAAGTATCTTATAATCAATGAATGCATACTTATCTGAATCTGAATCTCTTGTTGTGGTACCCGCACCAGTGGGAGAACGACCATCTCCAAATGCATCTGAATCAACTGGTTGTAGGTGACCATTTACAAATACAACAGCATTTGCATTTGAAATTACTTTTGAGAAACCAATCTTTGTATCTGAATCTGTAATTGATTGTGGTGATACTGCCGCTGATTGAAAGTCAATTGTGAAATTACCAGTAGCATCCGGATCTTGTGGTTCATACTTATTACCAGTCCATCTTAAATATTGACCAACAGTTGGACCTTTGTCAGCATTCATATCACTCATTAATCGAGTGGCCATTTCAGCTTGTAATTCTTTTAGTTTAGGGTTATAGTTTGTATTTGTTGTTGCTAAATCACTTCTACTCTTTGCTACCACTGCATTTACAAGAGCATCCATAAAATCACTATCAAAGTGTTGACCAGATCTTATATTTACTGTTGCTGCTGTGTCAACAGCTACTTTTCTGTTAGCATCTTTCTGTACTTTTTCAAATACAATTTTATCTTTAATTTTTGTTGAATGTCTTGTTTCAATTGTGGGATTAGCCTGATCAGGTTTTACTACAAAGATATCACTATCTTTTCCTGAATCATAACTTGCATTATCTCTTTTAACGGATAACGTAGTAAATGTTTCAATTGTATTATCACTATCAATACGTGATTTAGTTCCGTCTACAACAAATCCAGCACCTAATTTTGATAAATCTCTTGTCTTTGTACCCATAGTCTATTTAATCCTAGTTGACCATTGTGTGATACTCAATTGTAATCACATCATCTATAGCGGTGTTTACCGCAAAGTTAATTGTAATGTTAGAACCTGATACCGCAGATGAACTAATATCTACGGTGTGATTCACTAAAGCAGTACCTAATCTATTAAAAGATTTTGAATTTAATTGTCTTACACCATTATGAAATACTTTCACATTATCTGCAATTGGTGGTGTGACTGTACTTGGTACTACAAATGTAAATGATGAATATGAACCTTCTGAATCATTTACTATATGTTCTTGTGTTATCATTCTAAATGATTCAGCAATATGTTTTGAGAATATTTGGTCTATATCACTATCATCTCTTATTGCTTGAACAACTCCTCTTGCTGTTCTTTTCTGCAAGTCTGAATCTGAATCAAATGTTTGAATGTAATTTTTCTTTAATGTTGCTTTTAAGTTTGTACCAGTGACAAGATCATCTGAGTCTAATCTTTGTACTCTATCTAAAATAAGGTTATCAAATCTCACACGTAGATCTGAATCTCTAGCCATTGAATCAGAATCTGCTGGTACTGAACTCTCAGATATTCTGTTTAGTAGTGAGGTAAATGTTCTTGAAACTAGTTCAGAATCAGAATCTAGTTTTAGTATTTCTTTTCTTGCTACACTTTGTAGTAGACTGTTCTCAGAATCTTGATTTATTAACTGATTTATAACTATATCAGATAGTCTGTTTTTAATTAATAGACCATCATCAGAATCTGAGTCTATCACTCTCATTACTATATCATTAGCAATCTTAAGTCTATCTGAGTCTGTGACTGAATTAATTAATGCTGTTCTTATGATTCCTAGTTCTGAATCATTACCTTGTAGATATGCGAGTTCAGAATCACCAGTACCATATACAAATTCTCTTAATGGTTTATTAACTTTTTGTCTATGATTCTTTTCATCACTATCACCGATGTTAACACCATTTCCACCAAGATATCTTACTACTGTTCTTTCTACAAATCTTTTATTAATAGCTTTGAATTTTCTTGCAAATGATGGGTGATACATATAATAATTTGTATGTGTTCTCTTACCACCGCTTGTTGCTCTACTTCTATAATCGGAATCTTTTAATTCCATCATAGTGTCTGAATCGACAGCACCAAGTCTGAGTCCCATGAAACCCCAGAAGTTCACATTTCTGGCTATTACATCCGAAATATGATCTGAATCTTTTCTTGTTTGTAGAAGTACTCCTGGTTGAGTTGACTTATCATAACCTAATGAATATCCCTCTGAGTCTGAATCTGTAAGAACTCCTTTACCTTGCAATGAATCAATTGTTCCTGCAACACCAGCAAATCCTTTGAACTCTGAGTCACGTTTAATGTGAGCAAAATCTAGATATTCATAGAATAAATTGAAGTGACCTTGATGTAATGGTTGTGATCTTCTTGTAATAGTTTGATATGTTGCACCTAGTCTTGTTCCAAGTAAGTTAGCACCATAAGTTCTTGTATGTCCAGCATCTGTAAAGTCTGAATCAAGCATGATACCTTCAACAACTATAGATGCTAGTTTTCTTCTCAGATAATATAGTCTATTTCTACTTGTATCTGAATCAATTAAATTGTTTGTGTCTGAGTCGTGTCTGAGTGAACCATAAGAGATATCTCTGTTAAATGGTAATAAAAGTCTTTCAGTATTACTTGCAGATGCTCGTAGACCAACAGCATTCTCTTCAAAGTAATCTAGGAATACTTCAATAAAATCTGTTGCTGCGGGTAAATCAGAATCATAGTGTGCAGGTAAATTTTTAGCAATAGTTTTGTATCCATCACTATCATTCTTTACAATATTCAACTCACCTTGTAGTCTTCTTAATTCTACTTGATCGTATCTTAAGAAGTTTATAAAGTATGCTTTTAGTAATGTTTTAAAACTAATAAATTTAGATGATGAGTCTGAGTCTGCAGCTAGTAATACGTGTGGTGCACCTCTGTAAGTGTTTCCAGCACCATCATCATAGGAAATTGGTATGTTGTCTATAAATGTTCTGAGTTTTGACCAGTCGGCTTGGTTTGGACCGGTACCATTATCAATTGCAGAAGTCTTACTCCAGGCAGATGGCTTTCCATAATATTCTACGAGGTGATCGCTGTCTATATTTTGATATATAGTATTAATGACATCTGAGTCCATGGTGCGTGCGATAGCGCGAACATAGTGTCTGAGGTCATCAGATACACGTTTCGAGTCGTGTGCCGTTACGCCACGAGAGTCATATATTTTTGAGATTTTAGCCCATTCAGAACGTAAACCCGTTACGTCGGTTTGAAATGGTCGTATCTCGGAATCATTTAATGCCATTGGTCACCAATTATAAAGTATACTTGTTTTATTTATTCTTAGTGAATAAATAATTCATGGCAATACAACAGACATTTCAAAGAAAAAGCAAATATAAGGATTTTGATCTGAACTTTACAAAACACCCTCTTACTAATGATCTTGCGGTCAAAAAAGGTGTTGCAGCAGTAAATCAATCTGTGAAGAATTTAATTCAAACTGCGTTCTATGAGAGACCGTTTCAACCGACTCTTGGTTCTCAAGCAAGAAGTCTTTTATTTGAGACTGCTGATGCTATTACTATATCGAACATGAGAAGAGTTATCAGGGAGGTAATTCAAAATCATGAACCTCGAGTACGTATAAAAAATATTGTCATAAGAGATATGACAGATTCAAATGCTTATGGCATTGAGTTAAGATATGAAATGAATGATATAAAAACAGATGAGAACCTAAGCATAGTTCTCGAAAGATTGAGGTAATAATGCCAGACGAAAGACCAGTTGTAGCAAATCCTGATTTTGAAGATATAAAACAGGATATAATTTCACATTTTAAAGCAGACGCAACATTTGCAGACTATGATTTTAAAGGTTCAGCAATGAACACCATCGTAGATATTCTTGCTTATAATACTCATTATAATAATCTAGCGGCAAATTATCTTATAAATGAATCATTCCTAGACACAGCACTTATGAGAAATAATATTATTTCTATATCTAAGATGTTAAACTATACACCTCGTTCTAAACAAGCCGCAAAAGCAAAGATTACTCTCAGAATTCCAAAGATAAACGATACAAATGTTTATACGATTCCATCAGGTAGTTTATTTACCGCCACTGATGGTACAACCACATTTAATTTTTATACACTGAAAAACTTTAGTGTTCAATATGATGCTTCAGATGCGAATGGTACTACAAGAGATGTTGAAGTAGAGATATGTGAAGGTGATAAGATCACACAAAGATTTTCTGCAACTGCAGATCATACTAGCTTTCCTAGATTTGAATTAGGTAATAAGAATATTGACACTACATCTATAAATGTTTCTGTAAATGGAAGTTTATGGACACCAGTCACAAATGAAACTCAAGGAACAACTGATGTTTCAAATCTAAGTACAATATATTTTATAGAAGAATCAAGAAACCTATCACATAATATTATGTTTGGTAATGGTGTTCTTGGAAAAAAACTAGAAGTTGGAGATGAAATATTAGCTACATACCTCGTCACTAACGGATCAGATGCAAATGGTGTCAATTCATTCTCAGTCGGAATAGCTGGTAGATCTGACATTACAGTAGTCACTACAAAATCTGCCACTGGTGGTGGAGATATGGAAACAATTCAAGAGATAAAAGATAATGCACCAAATTGGTTTCAAGCACAGTTTAGAGCTGTGACAGAGAATGATTATAAAGCCATATTAAAAAAGGAGTATGCAGATATTCAAGCCTTAAATGTATATGGTGGAGAAACTGTAGGTAAACCTGGTAAAGTATTCTTTTCAATCAAGCCAAAATCTGGTGATAAACTAACTGAACAAGCAAAGCTAACAATAACAAGAGATATACTTTCTAAATTTAACTTAGTGACTGTCACACCTCAAGTTGTAGACCCACTTATTACAAGAATCATTGCAAAGACAGTTATACAATATGATAATGCTAAACTTGCAACAAGCCCAGAAGTATTAGAAGCTAAAGTATTATCATTATACAATATCCTAAACACATCATATATTGGTGATTTCATGGAATCATTCTCAGTATCAAGATTAATGCAAGAGATTTTAAAATTAGATAAAGCGATTACTGCTGTAAATCCAAGAGTAAATTTAAGATTCAATCTAAATGCAAAAGATGGTTTATTAGATAATTCATCATTTACATTTAATAATAGACTACACACTGAACCATTTGCTGGTGAAGCATCTGTTGGTGGTGTAATAACATCAAACTTATTTAGAAGATCTGGTAGAACAAACTTTTCTAGATTTGTAGATGATGGTAAAGGAGTTATAAGACTTGTAGATGTTATTGAAGGAGAAAATGTAATTGTAAACACCGCCGGCGGTACAGTAAATTATGAAACAGGTGAGGTAAATATCAGTGACTTTGACCCAGAAGATGGACAGATAGGTATCATAGCGGTACCAGAATCTTTTGATGTTAATGTTGCTGGTAATTATCTTTTACAAATATCTACAGGAGATTCTACAGTGAGAGCGATAGATAAAGACGACACAGCTTCACTGAACTTATTTAATGTATCGAGAGCAAGTTAATGGCCAAACACATACTGCCAATAGTCAAGTCGCAGTTGCCGGAGTTCATAAGATCGGAACATCCGCAGTTTCAGCTATTTATAGATGCATACTATGAGTATCTAGAAAAACAATCAGATAGTGATTCCACTTCAGCACTAAATCTTTTTAAGTCAGTACCTAATGCTGGTGATCTTATAAACAATGCTGAACAATATCGTGATGTACACACAACACTAGATGAATTCAAAGAGTACTTTCAAAGACAACTAACACCATTCGTAATCACTGGTAATAAAGTCACAGATGGTATTATCCTTCAAAAAGCAAGAGATGTATACCTATCAAAAGGTTCGCCAAATTCATTTGCACTCTTATTCAGAATGTTATATGGTGAGGAGATTGATCTCTTTGAACCAAAGAATCAGATTCTTATTTCTTCTGAATCACTATATACATCTTTTGTACAAATAAAAGCCGAAGTAGTTCAGAACGAATCTAATCTAGGTGATTTCAATTATGAGTTATCTACAATACGTTTAGATAGTGACACAGTCGATAGTGATGCTTCTACAAATATACTTACTGTATTAGATGGAACATTTACTGGTGTCACAAAAAATAATAAGACAGTTCTTACTTTATATCTAACTAAAAATCCTGATTCTGATTTTGGTGGTTTACTTGTACCAAGAAGAGAGGTACTGTTAAGAGATTCACAAGACCAAACAAAAGAAGTCAGAGTAAGATTATTAAATCACTTAGGAGATGTAAGTCTTACATCTGGTGGTTCTGGATTTAGAGTTGGTGATAAGTTCTTTGTAAGAGATTCTACTACCACTATACCAGTTCAGGTGACTAAGGTCGGTGCTGGTGAGATTGATAGAGTGATGATCAGAAATAGAGGAACTAACTATCGTATTGGAGATACTATAGAATTTTTAGATCCTTCATCTGGTGCTGGTGCATTAGCTTTCATCACAGCTGTAGATGAACAAGGATCTGTGACACAGATTGATGGTTCAAATGTAAGATTAGGTGTAAACAATACTGGTTATCTTTCAGAAGACTTTGAACCAGTTATTGTACCTATTATTCAAAAAGGTCAGTATACACATATACCAAAACCATTCATAAGAACAAATACTGGTTCTGGTTTGATTGTAAGTGGTTTATCCTCAGAAGTAGGAAGGATATTAGAAGTATCAACACCACAAACTGGATTCTTTGATTCAGATAACTTCGGTGTACCAACGCTTGAAAGTCCGATGGGTATTAGAATTACAAATGAAGAAGCAATTGATGTTGGTAATGTCGTTGAGTTTCAACATTTCACACCAGATTCTGAGGCTGGTTCACTAAGACATGATAGTGAAGTTATAACAATTGACCTACGCATATTTGACTCTGACGGTATTACAAATGATAGTGATACTTTATATTGGGCAGGTATGGAAGAATTTGGTTCTAATATTCTATACAGTACTGATAGAAGTCCAAGAGATCACTATGCTCCTGGAAGTAAGTCCGATTCTGAAAGTCAGAATGCTAATGGTATTACAAAAGGTGGTCTTAGCTACGATTCAAATTTTGATGAACTTAAATTTGAGGGTCGAAGAAATGGTCTGATGAGTACTCAATATGTGAGAGGTGAAGTTCGAGTAGATGGTGATATATTATTTGGTGATACATATTATGATTATCACTTTGTAAACTATTCATCAAACAGAAAGTATTTCTTTAAAAGTGGATTAAAATTTAAACCAATTAGAATGCCTATAGCGTGGGATTCAGAAAATTACAGATGGAAAATAAGAACTATTAAGTACTATGATTCAGATGGTGATAGTGACTTTATTGAAAGATGGAAAGCTGATTCTGAATTTGATATTCAAGGTATTACACCAACATATTATTCATGGGAAAAAGGTCAACCAGGTCCAAATAAATGGGCAAGATGGGTAAGTGCCTGGGCTGCTGTTGATGGACAACAATTACAACAAAGAGATTCAGATGGTAGATTTACAACTACAATGGTTTCAGAATTTGGAGGTTATCATTCCTTTAAAAACGCTATTACAGATACAACAAGAGTGGCTGGTAAACCTGGACAAAGATATGGATATCCAATAAACAGATTAGATTCTGATGTATATGATTTAGGTCAGTTCTCTAATCAATATAACACTACATACAATTGGTATGACTTACCGTTGACACAATATAAAACTGCTGGTATGCACCCATCCGATCCTGAAAGAACGACTCTTCAAGTTGATTCTGATGGTGGTGGACCAAATGGTGTGAACTTCTGGTATGACTTCAATCAAAAATTTATGTTGAGTCCATCCAAAGAGATAAAATTTCAAACACAACCAGCATCAAGACATGCGGTACAGGCTTTCCCAATAACTATCAATGACCCTAGACTTTATAGATTAGATAAGTTTCACATAGATCAACTAAAACAATCTGCAGTAAATGATTCAGAAAATACATTGACATTTTCATCAGAAGTATTTGTTTCTGCAGATGAAGCAGATTCTGATGGTGCTGGTAAAGGAACATCAAAATCAATAGGTCAATTTGTAAGTACTGGTTATGGTGGTGTGGTTGCAACTAAATCTGCTGATGGTACAAGCTTTACAATTTCAAAAGCAGATAGTGAGCAGGTTCTTTCAACTAAGAATCTTCCAATGAATTTTCCAACTGACAGTGAGATCAGAGCTTTTGATAGATTACCACATGCATTATTAAGGATTATAAAAGTAAACCCAGCGGATGGTACAAAGATATCTACTGAAACATTTCCAGTTTCAAATGCTGTGGTTCAATATGAAACTCCAGTTTTAAAAACAGGTTTCCCACTTACATCACAAACAGAGAAAACATTCCTTAACGAATCTGGTTTCTTAAGTTCAATTTCTGGTGGTATATTAAGAGATAACTATACTGTTTCTGAATTCTCATATATTATACAATCAGAACTTGCAATGAATAACTGGAGAGGCGCAATTAAAGAAACATTACACCCAGCAGGTTTGTATCTATTTGGTGAGTTAAATGTGGATACAACATCACAAGTAAATGTTTCGGGTCAAGCTTTACCACACACAGATATTGGTGCTGAAACATCTGTTTTAACATTTGATGCGGATGATGATTACTTTAATGATAAGTCTACTGAAGGTGTTGCTGTATTTGCTGATAGTGTTTCATTTGCATCTAACCCATTCAATGTTGTATCATTAACTAACGATGCTTCTGGAACTTTCCTTACAGCTGATTATACACAAAGAAATATTGAATCATCAATACAATCACAAAGAGGAAATGCATTCTTTGATTATGAACCTGTTGGTTTAGTACATAAAGTTTGGACGGTATTCGATTCAGAAGGTCATTACAATTATGTAAGAGGTGCAATCGATTCTGATTCAGATCTTAGAGTAAAATTTGGTATGTACTTTACACCACGTAAAGGTGATGGTAAACTTATAATTAAAAATAACTTTGATTCAGATTTCTTTAAGAGACCTATCACAACACAAGTTTTTGATAGTGAAATTAAGAGAAGTTCAAGGGTAAATAATAACAAGACACACTATGTACCTAGTGAATTTCATTCAGCAAAGAGATATAATAATATAGAGACAATTGGATTATCACAAGTTAAGTATGAAGACTTTGAGTTATTTAGAGTTTATGATTCTGAAATTCCTAAAGATATTTTCCAAAGATTTGATGCAGCAACAGCCGCAACATTCGAAAAGATAGACTATTCTAGAATAAAAGATAGTGATAATGATGTTGATACATTTGTGCAAGCACTAGATAGAACTAGAGAAATAAGGATTGATAAGGCAAATGATTTCAATACTGCCTTAAAACTCAATCAAGAATTAGTGTTTGTAGATAATGGTAAAACTTATTATGATTTAGAAGCATTTGAGCAGAAGTACAATCAATTCAATAATAGAAGAGACTCTGAATATAATGAAGGTTGGAGTATACCTGGAAAATTCACAGCATTAGGAAATATAAGACATACTGCACCAGATTCAGAATATGATTCAGATTTAATTGTAAGAGATGAACAAATAAGACAAAGATTTGGTATAGAAAAACAAAGAGGATATTCAGATACTAAATCTCCAAGAACCGCTAGAGCTTTTGGTAATTATCTTGGTGGAGAGAACACAATAATTGTAAAACCAACTTATCCTGCGGGAGCTGGAATAAATAATACAGCACAACTTTTGGGTACAATATCGGACTCAGATTATAAAGAGAACCTTGAATTTAAGAGAAAAAATTAATGGCAACTGTAGGTAAAGTCACCAACGAATTAAAAACACTTTTATCAAAGTCAACACGTGATGAGATAAGAGATACTTCAAATGATGATTCATTCTATGCGTTTATAGCCTATACAGATTCTGAAGACTATCCCTTCAGTGACTCAGACGCCTCTGAGGCTGTAACGGATTCAGATCTAATAGGAGTATATAAGAATATGGTCACGATGCACCGAGTGCTGCCTGGTGGTGTTTCTCGAGTGATTAAAAGAAAGAACTGGGTAAGCAATAGAAAATATGTCGGTTGGAATACAGATACTTCTAATGATAGTGATTATTATGTTATGTCAACTGAGATTGTACAAGGTGTACCGAGACAAAATGTATATAAGTGTTTGAATGCACCATCGGCTGTATCATCTACAGTCGCTCCTACAGGTTCATCATCATTACCATTTAAAACATCTGATAATTACTGGTGGCAATATATGTACACGATTACAAATTCAGATGCTATTTTATTTATGACAAGTGCATTTATGCCTATACCTGAAAGAGTTGATGCTGCTGAAGCTGAGAACGTAACGTCAGGTACAGCGAGATATGATTTGCTACAAGTTCAAAATAATGCAATTAAAGGTAGTGTATTCAATGTGCGTATTAAACATGGTCCTAATGAAAGACCAGACTCAGATAAACTGAGAGGTTTTACAAGTAAACTAGTTGTAAATATTAAAGGTAAAGATGGTACTGGTGGTACACCTACACAAGAGTTTAAAGCTACTGCAACAAGAGATAGTGAACAATCCGCAGTATGGAAATTTGAAGTTCAACAATATGGTATTGGTTATACTGCACTGCCTTATGCAACTGACTCTGAGAATGATTCTGAAATAGGATGTTTCAGATTAGATATGGCTCCAGGTCTTGGACATGGTGCTGATGCGGGTGATGAACTACAAGCAAGAGATGTTATGATGACATCACGTGTAATTCCATTAGATAATGGATTTAGAGAATTAGCAAAAGGTGAGTTTAGTATGATAGGTTTAATAAAGAATCCTATAGATACAGCTACAAACAGAGTTGCTACACAGAATTATTATACAGTAGCGAAAAAAATAACATGTGATAACACAGCATTGTTTAAGATAAATGATAACTTCTTTAAACAAGGTGATTCAGATTTTGCTGGTAAAGTTGTAGCAGTAAGTGGTAAAGATGTTTACTATATCAATACAGGAAAACTAAGAAACAATTTCTCAGATAGTGATAATATTATTTCAACTAACCATAACAATGTAATTAAGAAGGCGAAGAGTTCTGAAGTTAACTTCAACAGTGGTAAAATGTTAGCTGTTGACTACTTACCGACAGCACTAGAAAGATCTGAAGATCAGATAGAATCATTGAACATTATCTTGAAATTGTAATAAATAAAAAGAGAGAGATTTTTAATATATGTCAACAATTAACTTAAACGTATCGCCATACTTTGACGATTTTGATGAGTCTAAGGATTACCTTAGAGTCCTATTTCGACCTGGTTTTGCGGTTCAAGCAAGAGAGTTAACACAACTTCAAACAATATCACAAAAACAAACCTCAAGATTAGGTAATCATATATTTAAAGATGGTTCTCGAGTAAATGAAGGTAATATAAACATTAACTTTAATGTTCATACCATGAATTTAATCTCTGGTTCGGGTAATGTTAATTTCCCACTATCAGGAGCACTTTCTGGTTCTATTGAGGGAACAATAGGTAATTTCTCAGAAACAATTATATCGAACCAAGACAATACTATTCAAGCAAGAGTTTTAAGAACACCTACTGGTTCTATTGAAACCAATAAGACTGGTAATATTTACTTTACTTATATTACATCAAAACAATTTAGTGATTCAGATGAAGGTTATATCTATGCAAGAAGTGAAGATAATCCTGAAAACACAGTCACTTATGCAAACGTATACACGAGTGTTAGTCCAGCAACGACAGCAACTGTTCTCTCGGGTGTGTACTATGTGGATGGATTTTTCTCAAGAATTACAGAACAAAATGTAGTTGTATCATCTACAACAAATAAACCCACAGCAGCAATAGGTTTTTCAATAACATCTAAGGCCATATCTGCAAATGATGATGCAACATTATTTGATAATGCACGAGGTTCTACGAACGAAGGTGCACCAGGTGCGAATAGATTACAGAACGCAATTAGTATTCTTATTAAGAGTACATTAGATCAAGGTTCTGATCCAACATTTTATAAACAAATAGAGATTAAAGATGGTGTAATTTTAGGAGATACAGAACCTACACCACAAGGATTAAGAGTTTCAGCAAACCCACAGTACAATGGTATTGGAGATGAATTAGCTCGAAGAAGAAAAGATGAATCAGGTTCTTATGCTGTCAAAAAATTCATTCCAAAAATTCAAGAACAAACATACGATGATTCAGATAAATTCGCAGTTTCATTTAGTAAAGGTTTAGCATACGTTAATGGTTATAGATATGAATCATTTGCTGATGAACTAATTTACCTAAATAGAAATGCAACAGCTAAAAAACAAACAAATCAAAAAGTAGCTATCAAAGGAGCACCATACGTTGAAGTTAAAAACGTATCTAGTGGTACTCTATCAGGTATGTTGACTACAGATGCTAATGGTGTTGGTGCATACGCTAATAAAGTTTCATTAAAAGATTCTGATGGTCACACAATTGGTTTTGCAAGATCTTATGGATATCAAGCAACTAACGGTGAAACAAACGGTAGAGTATATCTACACGATATAAAAATGTTCCAGCATATTAGATTTGGAGCATCATCTGTTTATGATTCAGATGCTTCTGCATATTGGAGAGGTGCTTTAATTGCAGGTGAACAAGTCACTGCGAACCTTAATGGTAAAATACAAACAGCAGATGTTGTAAAATTAGACGGATCAAATGTAGCTGATTCAGATTGGACAGATATTAATAACACCGCAAATGGTGAAGCAAGACTTGGTGGTACCGCTAGTTATAAAACAACTGGTGTACTACTAACAAATTCAAATGCACAATTTCAAAAAGGTGCTAAGATTGGATATGATATTACAAGAACTCCAACAGTTTCACCACGAATTGAAAATGCAAGACAGTTTAAGTTTTCTGAAGTAAGAAGAATTAAAGGTTCAACAAATGATTCTGAAGGTGTTTCATTTGATGCTACTACTGAATGGACTCCAGGTACAGGTGCAACATTAAAGAATGTTTCAGGTAAATTATTCGGACAAAGTCAAAAAACATATAAAACATTACGTTCTGGAACAGTACCATTTGATAATGACTTTGAAGTACTTTATAAATCACCACCTACAATTTCCTCAACAGATGGAAGTTTAGCTGTCACACCAGACTTTTCTAATACTCAATGGTCATCACACTTTAGAAATGGTGACTATAAGAAAACTAGAGTTGATGATGCTGTAGAGATTACTAAAGAATTAAAATATGGTGTTCTTAAAATTAGAAATACATCAGATATTACACGTACGTCAGCAGTTAACTCATCATGGTCAGCACAAGATAGAAAGATAAACTTATTCTATCCAGATATTTACAAAGTTTATAAGATAGTACAAGGTTCCACTAATAATACTTTTGGTACATCAACAACTGATCCTAATGCATCATTTACTTCTATTGTAGTAAACATTTCTGGTGGTGCTACAATACCACAAGGTTCAGTGATTGTAGGTCAATCATCGAAGACACGTGCAAGAGTTGCACTATCAAATACTATAGCAACTGGTGAATCAACTAAATCAGGTTCTACTGGTTATCATGTTATGAGATCAGGTACTGGTGCAAGTGATAAGCTTGAAGTTTGCTTTGAAAAAGGTTCAGCATTCACAGCAGGTGAATCATTAAGAGTAGATGTTCCAGAAAGAGAAACTGCTATCACAGCAAACATTACATTTACATCTGTTGATACTAAAGTTGAAGGTACAGATATTACAGCAAACTATCTTTTAGATAATGGTCAAAGAGTTGATTACTATGGTATAGGTTCTATTATAAGAAAAACTGGAGTACCAGCACCAAGCAATGGTGATATATTAGTATTCTACTCATACTTTGATGCTAATCCATTTGAATCATTCTATTACAGTGTCGATTCATATTCAGGTGATGGTTTCTATAAAGTTGACCCAAGATATTATGGTAGACCTATTGAAATAAAAGATTATGATGCTACAACTGGTACTAACCTAAGAAATGTAATTGACTTTAGATTCAGACAAAGATTAATAGATGGTTATGCAACAACTAATAACCCACTCTCATTTAGATATAGAGAACTTGAAAATACTGGTGTAAGTATAATTCCAGATGGAAGTTTCTTTACAGATGCAGAATACTTTACAGCACAAAATATTTCATTTGTTCTAAATAATAAAGGAAGAATTAAAACATTCTTTGGTGTAGAAGATGTCACTAATCCAAAAGACCCAGATATTCAAGTAGATGGTATGCTTCTCGCCACAATACAAGTTCCACCTGCAGTAAGATATCCAGCAAAAGAGATATCTTTATTTAGTGATCAGCAGCGTGGATACACAATGAGAGATATTGGAAAACTCGAAAAACGTATTAAAAATTTAGAAACATCTGTTAGCCTATCTCTCTTAGAGAGCAAAGCATTACAAGATAATATTGGAACGAGAGTAAAATCAGGATTTATTGTAGATGACTTTTCATCAACCACACAAACACCTGCAGAATTAACAAATAAAAACTTTAGAGCTTCAATAGATACTCAAAAAAATGTGTTAAGACCACCATCTGTAGAATCTAATGTACAACTTGAGAGAGTGAATGATGGTACGAATATAGACCCATTCTTCTTATCACAGAATACACCATTCATAGTGAAGTCATACACTGAAGATCAGATGTTAGAACAAACATTTGCTTCTAGTCTTATAAGAATTAATCCTTATGCAACATGGACTTATTCAGGTAATATTGAACTAAATCCAACACAAGATTTCTGGAGAGATCCGTCATGGAATGTTGTTGAAAACTTCTTTATTGATAGAACATCTTTTGGTGGTGGTATTACAAGTGTATCTCAGACAGTGTTTGATAACCTTACACCAGTCACAAGAGATATACCTAATTCTGAGTTCAATACAACAGAAACAAACTGGACTGGTACAGTCACATCCACTGCAACAACCACAACAGATAACTTCTTATGGTGGATAGGTGGAGGTACAACAACAACTACTACAACTACAACAGTTCCTATTGGTACTGAAACAACAAGTAATTTCATTGCACAGGAAGAAGAGTTTACAAGTTCATCAGACTTTAATGTAAGAGAAGTAAGAGAAAGAGATGATGCTTGGATAAGATCGCAGACTATAGAATTTGAAGGTCAAGGATTTAGACCTAATACTGATTTAAAAGCTATATTTGACGGTGTCACTGTCACAAATAACTGTGCACAAACAGATTTCTTACCACTAACTACCACATCAGCCAGAACATTTGCTGCTAACGGTAGTTTAAGAACAGATGGTAAGGGACAAATACGTGGTAGATTTGTAGTTCCATCACAAACATTTAAAACAGGAACTAAAGGATTTATACTTACAGACTTAGATGGATCAGCCACAACTGAAGGTACAGTATTCTTTACATCTCGTGGATTCTTTGAAGTAGGTGATTTAACAAGCTTCAGAGCTACAAGAGATGCAGGTGCAAGATTACTTTCATCATCATCAACGGCGGTTGCTGGTGAAGCAACTTCTACAACTACTACTACCACAACACCATTTATATGGCCAATTGGAAATGTTTGGTTTGGTGATCCGATAGCACAACTATTTACATTACCACTTGACCCTGGTTCAGATCCGAATAATTTCAATCCAGTAAATAATGAAGCAAGAGTGACAGGTTCATTTATAACTTCAGTAGATATATTTTTAGGATTTGTAGATACAAGAGCTAATAACGATCATGTAATTTGTGAAATTAGAAGTACTGAAAATGGATATCCAGGAGGTACAATTCTTGGTAGAGCAAGAGTAGATGTCACTAAGGCAAATCAAAACTTAACAAAACCAGAAATTGCAACAAACTTTAGATTTACAAATCCAGTATTCTTACAAGAAGCAACTGAATATGCAATTGTTTTACTTTCTCCATCAGATACTACATCAGCATGGACAGCATTACAAGGTGAAGAAGATGTAATTACTGGTGGTAAGATTGATGCACAACCAAATGTTGGTGGATACTTTGGTTCATTCTTTAAATCACAAAACGGTTCTTCATGGACAGCTGAACAAAATAGAGACTTAACATTTAAAGCTTATCGAGCTAAATTTACAACAGCTGAATCTACAATCACATTAAGAGATAAAGCTAACTTCTATGGTCAGCCGATTGGACAAGCAGCAAGCGGATTAGCAGTAGAGACATTTGATAGTTCTTACTATATTAAAATACATCACCCTAACCATGGTATGTATGGTCCAGATGACACACATACAGTTAGAATTCTTGGAGTTGCTGGTAATGGTAATATATCTGCATCTGCTGATTCTGACTTAGTAAGATTTAGAGGTGAATCAGCATTAAACGGATTACCTGTATCACTTATTAATAATGTATCTTCATTAGCAAATCTTACAAGTTCAACCACAACTGCAAAACACAAAGTAAAATTTGCAACACAAGATTCTTACATCATTGATTTAAGAGAACAAGATTCAGATGGTGCTCAAATTAATACAAATCCAGTCACTGGTGGTTGGCATAAAAATGTTAAAGCAGGTAGAGGTGGTGGAGAGTTAGTAGTAGCTACTTCTAACGTTCAGTTTGATTCTATAAGAACTAATACTCAACCAGTTAACTTTGATGAAACATCAGTATCACAAGAAGTTAAAACAACTACTGGTGCAAACCTAATATTGAGATCAGCATCTAACTTATTTGGTTATAACACTGATTCAATATATTATAAATCACCGCTAGTTAAAGATACGAGTGCAGTTAATCTTCCAATGGATAAACTTACAGACTTTGAACATCCGCAGGTTGTACTTGGTTCAATGAACAAAACAGCATCTGCAGACTTTGAACAAATTCTTAAATTGAACACAGCAAATGAATTCTTATCACCAGTAATAAGATTAGATGCTGCAAGTCAAATGTTTGTATATAAAAATAATTTTGGTCAATACATTGATGATTCAGAATTAGCTGGATTTATTGACTCTGATCTCGCTGCATCATCGTCAGTAGCACAACAAAGACAATATGCATCTTTCAAAGCTGGTCTTTCAAGTATTGATGAAACAGCAGGTTATATTACGAAGGATATTATATTAGAAGTTCCCGCAACTCAGATAAGAGTATTCTTAGATGCTGACATGGATCCAGCCTCAGAAGTTATATTGAAGTATAAAGCTAGAGCTGTAGGTGATAACACAGAATTTGAAGAACTAGAGTGGAAAACATTCCCACGAAATCAAATTATAAATGAAACAAACTTCGGTAAATTTACATCAGACGTGAGTTTCGATCAATACTCACTAACACAAGATGTTGGTTTTGAGTTTGAAGCTTTCAAAATAAAAATTGAATTTGTTTCTCAAAACTCTTCATTCATTAGTATGATAAGAGACTTGAGGATTATAGCAGTAGTATAATGGATAAACGCTATTTAAAAAGAGATCCGAAGAGTGGTGCTCTATTAAATACTAATAGAGAAGAAGTTATAGAATATAAGAAAAGAATAGAAAAAGAAGCTCAAACTGAGAGAAGATTAACAACATTAGAAACAAAAATGGATAAGATATTAGAAGTAATGGAGAAGATAGCAAATGGCTAACTTAAGAGATATATTAGTACCTAATTTTGGATTTGCAGATTCAGATGCACAAGTAGGTATTGCTCCAGTTAATACAGATTCTGGTACTATAGCATTTAATGATGCTAATAGAATTGTTAAAAATAATGTAAGAATTAATGTTGGTTCATCTCCAAACTCAAATACAGGTGACCCATTAAGAACTGCTTTTATTAAAGTAGGAAACTTTATGGAAGCCGTTTACAGAGCGGACTCTGATAAAGATTTACGTATAAAAAGATTTGAAACTCCAGTAGGTGATTCAGATTTTAGAATTCTTGGTGTTAAAGAAGCAAACGATTTAAGATGGGATTCAGATGCAATACACACAAATTTAGGAAATGCTAATACAGGTTTTGATAGTGATACATTTGCAGGTTTGAAACCTGGAGATACACTTGTCCTTACAAATAGAATTGACCCATCTAGCAGACAAGTTTTTGTAGATAAATTCTCACGTTCTAATCCACACGGTCGTATTGATATTAATACTGTAAGACTTAAAAACAATGAGTATAGTATAAATGCTCCAGCTTTCTTAAAAGTTGGTGATGATGGATTATTAAAAGTTCAAACTGAATTTGCATTAGACCAAGTTGGTTTAGACTTCGATGGTGCACTAGAAAGATTGAGTGCAGGTACACAGAAAAGTAAATTATCTGCAGCTGATCAGAAACAACTCTATCAAGATTTCAACGATGTGCAAGGTTTAACATCATCATCATTCAGATTAAGTGCTAGCAACGTAGAAGATGCCTTTGCAGAACTAATGGCAAGACAAGTAAGAGTCGGATATGATGCAGGGTTCTATGGATAATGAGTACAAATGTCGACAGTAAAGAACAATTTTTCTGGATTCACAATAGCACCAACCGGATTTGGTGGCGATTCTGATAATGACTCAGATTTCGGCGAAAATCTAAACCGTTCAATTCAAGCAATCAATAAATCATATTCCATCAAGGCTGGAATTCAAAACACTTTCATAGATGGTTATATTAACCAATTCGGTGCTTCATCACGGTTCTCTACAAATGAACAGAGAACAATGCAGAACCTTATCAGAGAATCAATAAATGTAAATGGTATAACTGTTCGTTATATGCCAAGAGCATCTGACTATACTGATGATGTTTGGAATGAAAGACCTGAATCACACTTTGATTCTGGTTATCAAATTGACATGCTTCTTGTAGCTTCTGCCGGATTTGAAGGTGAAGGAGATACAATGACTCTATATGGTATGGAGTTTAGAGAAGAAGTTATCATGTCAGTTGCTATAAATAATTTTACACAGAAAGATTCTGATTATAGAACAGTATTAAAACAAAGACTTACTGATTCTGATGGTTTTGGTGTTTCGTCTGCTTCAAATGATTCAGATTCAGATCAATACCAATCACTCTTAAGTAAGTTTGCAAGAACTAGACCACTTGAAGGTGATCTTATTGTAATACCATTTGGTAGATCTGCACAAAATAAAAGTCAGTATGTACCAAAAGTCTTTGAAATTACTCGTGTGACCACGTATCATGATGGTGCTTTCTTTCAATTAGGAAATAACTATCAATATAAGATACATGCGAAACTATTCGAATTATCTGGAGAAGATTTGTACTTCAATCCAACTGCTATTACATACAGCAATACTGGTTCAGCTACAAGTACTACAGACGAAATAGTCACGCAAGCGGCTGAAGGTATAGCATTTACTGATTCAGAAACTAAGGCTATCGACATTACTGATAGTGATTTAATAAAAGACTCATGGGCATCTAATACTGAAATAGAACAAAGAGCAGAAAACCAAGAAGTCTATGATAATAATGGTGTAGTAAGAGAAACACCACAAACAATTACAGATGACTATACTGCAAGAGCATTTGGTCAACCTGGAATAAGAAATTTGGATGATATTTAATGTTAGGACAACACTTTTACCATGAAACTGTAAAGACTGCAACTGCGGTCTTCGGTAGTTTATTCAATAACATCGTTGTAAAAAGACGTGATGGTAAGTTAATACCTGTGCCAATTGCATACGGTCCAAGACAAAAATGGTTAGAAGCTCAAAAAGGTTTAAGACCTACAGAAGAGATGTTTGAAAAACTTCTACCAAGAATGTCCTATGAGTTTGTTGCAATGGTTTATGACTCAAATAGAAAATTAAACAACAAACCAAATGTATTTAGAACACCGGATAGTTTGTTATATCCTAGACAAAAGGCAAATATGCCTACACCATATACATTATCTTATACATTACATATAGAAACAAAGACTTTAAATGATGGTTGGCAAATCATAGAACAGATTGTACCATTTTTTAATCCAGCATATACAGTGAAAGTAAGACATTTTCCTGCTGATGCAGATACTAATACACCAACACCTACAAATGCATTTGATATGCCATTTCAACTTACATCTGTCACATGGACAGATGATTGGACAGGAGAAATCAATACAAGAAGAACAGTTGAATGGACACTAGAATTTGAAACAAAGGTGTGGTTCCATGGACCAATAGCAGCTACAAAAGTTATATTAGATTCAAGAGCAATAGTTGCTACTCCAGGAAATGCTACAGACTCAGATAGAAAAGATCTTAATCTTCTAAGAAGAAGTGATAGTGATATTTTAGGAGCTGATGTAGGTTATGCTGTACTTCAGAAAAATGATTCAGAAGGTATATATGATAGTGATTCTAAAGTCAGTCCGAGCATTACAAACATAACAGACTCTGATGGATTAAGAGTATTATTAGTGAGAGATTTCAACCTCTAATGGGAATAAATAAATCATGGCCACAAAAGATTTAATTAATTTAGGTATATCACCAGATTCTGGTACCGGAGACTCAGCGCGTAAAGGTGGAGCAAAAGTAAATGACCTTATATCAGATGTATATAGTAAATTCGGTGATAATCCAATCGGCCAAGATGTAGATAAACCTTTCTATGGTTATCGTAGAAGATTTGGTGAGTTTGAATATAGAGTTGGTGAATTACATCCAGCAGGAAAATATTTAAACATATCTTTTAGATCACCAGATTCTACAAGAGATTCAGATTATACTTCAGGTTTCAAATTACTAGATCAAACAAGAGGTTGGAGAATAGATGCTGACTCAGACAATGATGGTATTCCAGATTTATATTTAGATTCAGAGTTTTATTTCTTATCAAGAGGAGAAACTATTGATGTAGATGTTTCTGGTGTAGATGTAAATAGAACTGCACATATAGTTCTACCACTTGCACAAGCCGGTGATGTAATAAAAATTAGAGAATCAAGAGGTTCATTTTCAAATGGTAGATCTATGTCAATATGGACTACACCATTTAGATTTAAAGATTCAGATCAAAGAGCTGAGTGGTCAGCTAACTCACAAAATATTTCAGCACCTCAAAATAAACACACATTTGTAAGAGATATTGATGGTGTATTCCAAAATGCATCTGTATTCAGTATCCCATTTGATTCTGAAGGTTCACCATTTGCAAATCGTTCATTAGGTTATGGTGTATCTTATTCTGGAGAACTTGGTTCTTATGGTGTTAAGTCTCCTATTGAACTAAATTCAAATCATTCTATATATGAGTTTACATATTCTGGTCATGATATTGGTTGGGTATTTGTAAGACATAATATTAGAGCTTCAGCAAGAGATTCAGATAACTTAAAAATTTATACAGACGTTTTTGATTCAGATGACTGGCATCAAACAACAGCCAACTTTACAATTAATGGTGTGACTGAAGTTCCATCAGGTAGATATATGCTACCGATTACAAGATATGCATTTACAGATACACAATTTAGTAGAGAGTTTGAAAGTCTACAATCTGTAATGGATGTTAAGATCTATAAGTCTGTAATGCAAGATGGAAATAAGACAACTATAAATAATGAAGTACTAGAATTTATTAGAACACAACTGTACAACTCAATTGATTCTGAAATGAGTGCAAGTAATACAGATTCTGATAAAGTTTCAAGATTTAAAACGGTATGGGGTACTCAAGGTGCTGACTCAGATAGTGCACAACCGGGTTCCTATACAAATACAAATAACTATGGTGCTGATGGTTATACAGGATTTGATGATGTAGACAAGATGTTTATACCTGTTGATGTCACCACAGTTATGGATAATGAGGGTAATGCTATTGTGTTCTCTCAAACTAAATTTAAAGGACAAGCAAAGATTATAACTTTAGGATAATAAATGACAATTAACTTCAATAACGGTAGACCAACATATCAACACAGAAGATCTTTATCTACTGGTTTGAATGCTGAAGGTCAACCGACTACAGATCAGATAGAACAAGGTGAAATTGCGATAAACCTTTCTACAAGAAAGTTATATACAAAACGTCCTACAGTTTCACGTGACTCTGATGGAAAGTCAGATATTCTAGAAGTTGGTAAAATTCTACGTTCAGGTGTAAAGTATAGATTACCTGGTTTTCAACCATTTGGTCAACAGATTGAAAATGGTGGACAAATTAAAGTTATTTCAAGAAGAATTTTAGATTCAGATGAAGCAGGTTTAAATGTTAAGTTTACTATTATTCAACAAGGATTTTTAGATTCAGACTTTGCATTGAATTTCATGAGAGATTCAGATGCTTATACACCTATATTTGTAGATTCTGATGGTACTAAAAACTTAACAGCTATCACTGGTTCTGGTAGAGATTCTACTATTACAAATGGTGATGGTAAAGCTTATATGGTAAGACATTTACCAGTTCAAAAAGATTTCATTGGTAGGTCAGATTCAAGTAAATTAAAAATGCTTTTACATGATTCTGATGGTACAGCAGATTCAGATGGTACGGCAGTAAATGCGGTATCTGGTTCTAAGTTTGGTGGTGGTAGAGTAGAGATCTCATTTAACATTGATTCAGATTTAAGTTCTACAGAAGTTGCTACAAGAATAGTATCAGCAGTTAATTCATCATCAGCACTTACAGCTATGGATTCTAAAATAAAAGCTGAAATAGATAGAACAAATAGAGATATTGTATACATCTACGGTGGTGATAAGAAAGTTATTATTGAACCTGGAGATAAATTTAATCAGACAATTGATAATTCAATCACACCATTATTTAAGTTCATACCACAAGATTCAGATAACTTTTTCTTAAAGAGAGATTCAGATAATGATTCTGACTTTGCAAAACGTGTTGAAGTCACATTCTTCTATCTTGATGAACAAACACCAAGAATTGCCGCTACTGGAGAAGTAATCGATACATCTACATTCGGTATTGATACAATTTCTAATTCACCTATATATGCTAGAAACTCAATCATTCTGAAAAATATGGTTGGTAATATTGGAACTGTTGACTCAGATCAAACGGCTCCAGGTCAGGTAAATGCAACAGAAAATAATAGATTTAAACTAAGACCAGCAGCATTTACTGGTGTAGATGAAGTAATAACACTTAACGCGGTTGCTGTAGTAAGTGCTACACCGCCTGCATTTGATATTACTAACGGTTCATTGTGGTTAGAAGATAACAGCGGTAAAACACCAAGATTTGACTCTGTGGATTCAGAAACCCACCACATGCAAGTTGTATTTAACAGACGTGGTTCATTCTCAGGTAATCCAGATTCAGAGTTCTCAGTTCCTTACGGTGCACTTACACAACAAACTGCTGCTGATTCAGAAGATAAAGTATTACATATCGATGTTGGAGATTCAGAAGCCGGTGTTGCAAGAAAAATTGTTAACTTATTAAATGATTCTGACTATGCAACAAGAGCTGGTAGAAAAGGTACTGCAATTCAAAGAAACTCCATGGGTTCAGGTCTTATGGGTGTATATGATTCAGATTCAGAAGGTTCACCAAGAGGCACAGGTTTTAACTTCATATCCGTAATGTTTGACTCAGAGCATGACTCTGATTTATTTGGTAAGAGAATTTATCTACCAACAAATGATGATTCAGATGGTAGAAATATTGTAGTCAGAACAGGTACAGATACAGATTCTGCTTTTGATGGTCTAGTTATTGAGATAATTAATAAACAAACGGAGACAGGTAGAACATTTGCTGGATTCAGAGCAGCTGAGATTTATTTCCTAGATGCTACATTGATTGACGATCCTACAGCTCAAACTAAAGCACTAGAAATGTCATCTGCTGAAAGAACAGATAAGAATATTGTTAAACACTCTATAAAACCAGGTATGAACAACACTGACTCAGATGGTTCATATAGATATGCTGAGTGGAGAACTATTAGTTCAACATCAGTACTTTCACCTCAATCTTTATCATTAAGTATTGCTGGTCAAAGTTTCTCAAGTACACAATCATTAATTGTACAGGATGTCAATGGATTAACGGTTCTTTCTGGTCAATTATTAGTATAGGTAAATTATGGCAAGACCATTAAAGATTAACGGAACTTCAGGTTTGAAACAAATGACCGACGGTGAGTTGGATCGTTTGCAATATAATATTAGAAAACGTTATGCATCTTTCCTACAATATTATCATACATCTACTGGTGTAAACGCTTTAGGTGTACAAACGGCTTCTGGAAATGGTCCAGCAGGAGCATTAAGTGTTGGTTCAGTTTCTGGTTGGACTTCAATCGGTTCTGCAACAGATACTATATCTACTCAACAAACAGCAACTAATCCAAGAAATAATTCTGGTGGTGATGACTATCCAGCTTCTCCTGGTATTGGTTCAAGTACTGTGACTACATATAATTACTTTCAGAACAGATCAGCCACAGCATTAGGTTCTGCATTTACAGGAAGTGACCAATATTCATATCTAAAGTTTGTATCACCTGCAACTTTAAGAACAGCATCTGATTATGCTACAGATTTTTTTGATGAGATTATTACACAGTGTATTACAGATATGTATTCAGGTGACGAAGTAGGTTCTTACAGAGTTAGTACATCGGCTCCATCAAGTGGTGGTGCTGGTACATGGGTAGATTGCGGAACATTTCATAGTGATACTACATATTCTGCTGGTACAACTACACATAAATTATGGGTAAAGACAGCATTAACTTCTGTTCCTGGAACTGATGTAAAACCAGTAATGTGGAATGGTACTCTTATAAAAGAAGTAGCATCAATAGACGAAACTGGGTCTTATCTAGGTGCAAGTTCTACTAATTTTATTGATCTAGCTTTAATACCTGCATTGGTATTTAAGGTGGCAGCATCTAATTTACAGTATAGTATTGTGACATCAGCACCCGCTGGAAGTTCAAATAGAGGAAGCTT
>MDTA01189035.1_pt1 | contig 28410 bp, 27 predicted proteins | sample 811151 | NCBI WGS metagenome assembly MDTA01 (sample SAMN05326648, study PRJNA326480) | marine metagenome | isolation source: seawater | place: Indian Ocean: South | collected 2010 | reverse complement strand
CCACGTTGATAGGCTGGGTGTGGAAGTGCGGTAACGCATGTAGCTGACCAGTACTAATAGCTCAATTGGCTTGATTTATGCACTGAAAAAAATTTTTAACTAGATATGTCTTAGTATATCTATATGCAATATTTTCCTGTAAAATATTTTTGATGAGTAATTTTCTTATTTTGATGTCTGGTGGGACGACCCCAGTTATCAATTCAACTCTTGCAGGTATCTTAAAAACTTTAAGAAAAAAAAAAATTAAAGTTTTCTCAGGATCACCAGGTTTAGAAGGATTTTTACGAGGTCAAATAAAAAACTTATCAAATTTATCTTTGGCAAAAATAAAAAAAATGGGTGAAACACCCGGTTCTCACTTTATTGGAACTTCTAGATTAACTAAATTAAATGCAATAGAAGTAAAAAAGTTAAAATCAATATTAGATAAAAAAAATATAACAAACATCATAAACATTGGAGGAAATGGGACATTAAAACAATCAATTTATCTTGCATCAACGATGCCAGAGATAAATTTTATATCTTGTCCCAAAACTGTTGATAATGATTTAGGAGACGTTAACTTTAAAAAAATGCTTTTCAATCCTGGTTTTATTTCATGCATTGAGATTTGGAAATTTTTTTTAAAGATGATTAATATTGAAAACATAGGGGCAAGTTCCCATGATAAAATAATTATTTCGCAAACTTTTGGAAGAGAAACAGGCTTTATTTGTGGATCTCTAAGATATTGGGATAAAAATAAGAAGTTACCGATGATGCTTCTTCTGCCTGAGGATAATACTGATTTTTCAAAAATTTTGAGGACGGCTAAAAAAATTTTAAAAGAGAAGGGTAGATTGATGATTTTTATGTCTGAAGGTTTTAAAGTTGGAAATATTAAACCAACAAAAGATAAAAGTGGACAAATAATGTATGGCTCCAGTGGCAACACAAATTGCCAACTACTAAATAACAAATTTATTAAAAAGGGCATTCAGTCAAGAATATTTAACCCCAGTATTTTACAAAGGGTATTTAAGTTCCAAAAAAATAGGGCTTATGAAAAAGATAAAAATATCGCTCAAAAAATAGGAGAAACTGCTGTAAAAACTTTATTGAACAAAAAAAAATCTTTACTTGTTAGTCTGGATCAAAATCATAAAATAGACTTAATTCAGTATAAAAATTGTGAAAATTTCACAAGAAAAATGCCAAATAAATTCATTTTAAAAAATAAATTTGATGTATCAAAAAGCTTCTTAAAATATTTAGATAAGGTTTTAAAATGAGAATTGGAACTGCTGTATTAGCATACAATCGTCCAAAACATTTTAAAAAAGTAATCGAGGGCATAATTAAAGAAAAAGTAAAAAATATAAGCGTATATATTGATGGACCAGAAAATTCTATTATTGAGAGAGAACAATCGAAAATTATTTCATATATTAAAAAATTTAAAAAAAAAATAAGTATCAAGTTAATTCGTCAAAATAAAAATCATGGTCTGGCTTTTTCAGTGTTAAATGCCATTAAAACTGAATTTAAAACAAATGATGCTATAATCTTAATTGAAGATGATTGTGTGCCCCAAAAAGGTTTTTTTAAATATATTTATAAATCTCTTAAAAAATATAAAAATGAAAAAAAAATTAAAAGTATTTGTTCATATAATAACTTAAACTTAAAAAATACGAATAAAACTTTCTTGTTAAAACGTTTTAATCCATGGGGATGGGCGACATGGAGAGATAGATGGAAAGAGTTCAATCCAGATATTAAAATTATGATTGAACAATTACACTCTTTGGGTAAAATTAATAAATTACCGTTAGACTTAAAAATCTATTGCAAAAACAATAATATTCTTCAAGGTAAAGAAGATATTTGGAGTCTATCTTGGACTTTTGCTCATTATCTTGATGATGCTTTGGTTCTATATCCACCCTATTCATTAATTAAAAATATAGGATTTGATGGATCAGGTATACATTGCACCAAAACAAAAGTTTTTGATGTAAGCAATAATTATAGATCAAAAACAATTAGCTATCCAAAGAAAACAAATGTAAATTTAATTAATGAATTGAAAAACGAAAACTTTTTAGTACAAAACTCCTCAAAAACCTTTTTTAAAAATAAAAAACTCGACAATATCCAACCATATAATTTATTAAGAAATACCAACTACCTGCCGTACGATCAAATTAATTATTATTTAGAACGTTTTGTATTTTCAACTAAAATTGTTGATATTCATACTCACCTTTATCCCTCAAAATTTAAAAATTTTTATAAAACAGGTTTAATCGAACTTCTTAATTACCATTATTTGGCTGCTGAATTTTTATCTGTTTCAGGATTTAGTCCAAAAAAGTTTTATAATTTGACAAATTTAAAAAGAGCAAAAATCATATGGAACGAATTATTTTTAAAAAGAATACCACTTTCAACATCAACTATGGGCATACTTAAAATTCTTGAGAAATATGAAATTAAATATGAGAAAAATTCATTTAATGAAATTTTAAAAGAGTTCAATAAAAATAATCTTTCTGAAAATGATATATTTAATATATCAGGAGTGAAAGAAGTTGTCATGACAAACAACCCTTTTGATAAAATGGAAGAAAAAATAATTCAACAAAATAGTGACAAAAGATATAAAGTATCAATAAGGCTTGATGATCTATTTAAAAATAATAAAATTTTTTTTAAAAAAAAAGTAAGTGTTGATAAATATTTACAAAGGTTAATTAAAAATTACAAACCTGTATATTTTGCAATATCAACTAATAATTTTGAGGAACTGAGTTTTAAAAATTATTTTGATGATGTTCTTAAAGTATTGAGAAGGTTTAATATACCACTAATGATTTTGATGGGTGTAAAAAGAAATGTAAATACTAATTATAAATTAGCTGGTGATGGACTAGGCAAATTAAATGTAGATAACTTAGAAATTATTTTAAGAAATAACCCAAAGAATGTTTTTTTAGTTAGTTGTTTGGATTATTCTGATCATTTTAGAATAAATGTTTTAGCTCGAAAGTTTTCTAATATTAAAATATTTGGGTACTGGTGGTTCACAAATCAAGAAAGCATAATAAAAAATGTTATGAGATTAAGAATTGAGATGTTAAATGATAATTTTATACCCCAACATTCAGACGCTCGTGTAATAGATCAGTTAATTTATAAATGGAATGACTTCAGAAATTATTATATTGATGTTTATTCAAAAAAATACAAGCAATTGATTGAAACTGGTTATAGAATTAAAGCAGAAGATTTAGAAAAAAACGTTTATAATCATTTTGTAGAAAAACCAGCAAAGTTACTTGGTATCAAATCGTGAATTGGATAATACCAATAGCAGGAAAAGGAAAAAGATTAAAAAGTTTAGGTGCTTTTAAACCATTTATTAAAATTAAAAATAGAACTATAATTGAGTGGTTTTTAATTTATTTAAAAAAAAAAATTAAAAGTGGTGATAAATTTTATTTTGTAACCACTTATGAGCATGAGATTAAAAATAAAGTAGAGTTGAATATAAAAAAAATACTTAAAAAAATAAATTTAAGAAATAATACTAATATTTACATTCTTGATAAGACACCCAAAGGGCCAGCAATTACTGTCTATAACATATTAGATAAATTAAAAGGTATCGATCCATGCGTAATAATAAATCCAGATCAAGTAATAGACTACAATTTGCCAAAAAAAATTAATAAAGGTAAAGTTTATCTACCAATACATTATAACTCTCATGGTAAATCAAGTTACGTGAATATAAACAAAAAAGGTAAAATAAATGGAATTTCTGAAAAAAAATTAATTTCTTTTTATGCAAGCAGTGGAGTTTATATATTTGGATCAATACATCTATTGAAAAATTGCTATCGAAAAATAAAATTTGATAAATTTAAAAAAGAGGTAAATTTGAGTGATGTAATAGATAATCATCTTAAACGAAGCAAACAATTAGCTGAACCTTTAACAACCCTATATAAATATGATTTAGGGAATATAACTGGCATAAATTATTTCAAGAGTCTAATCGAAAGCAAAAATTAATGTGTGGGATAGCAGGTATATTTCAAAACAGTGTTTATAATTATTCAGAGGTTTGTAAGATAATTAATACCATAAATCATAGAGGACCAGATGCCAAAGGTATTTGGTATAATGAGTTTATTTCAATTGGAAGCGTAAGATTAAAAGTTGTTGATTTTGACGAGAATTCAAATCAGCCGTTTGTAAGTAGATGCAAAAATTATATTTTAGCATATAATGGAGAAGTTTATAATTATTTAAATCTTAAGAAAAAATTCAATTTAAAAACAAAAACTGATAGTGATACAGAGATAATAATTGAGCTATTTTCTAAGATTGGTCCTAAAGCTTTCTCTTTACTGGACGGGATGTTTGCAATTTCAATTTATGATATTAAAAATAACAAATTATATTTAGCTAGAGATTGTTTTGGTATCAAACCTTTATATTATTTTAAAAAAAATAAAAAAATAGTATTTTGTTCTGAGATCAAGGGTATTTTAGAAACAGAAAAAAACGTTGAAACTAATCATACCTCAGTTATAAATTTTATAAAATGGGGAGGTCTTGATAATTCTACAAAAACATGGTTTAAAAACATAGAGAGCCTTGAACCTGGTTCATATTGCGAGATAAATACAAGTTTCAAATTAAAGAAGGTAAAATATTACAAACTTGAGGAAAATTTAAAAAAAAAAAAATCTCGTCAAAAGATATTCCTTATATTTTTAACGAACTTTTAAAAAGATCTGTAAAAAACCAATCACAAACAATTAGATCAATTGGAACAAATCTTTCTGGAGGAGTGGACTCATCAATTGTTACGTCGTTCCTTGGGGAAATCAATCCAGATATTAACTCTTATACTTTTGGTTATACAGAAAAAAAATATGATGAAAGACCATATGCAAAAACTATTTCAAATAAATTAAATATTAAAAATTTTTCTTCAGTTACAACTTCTCATGATATAAATAATAATTTTTTAGATACATTAATTATGCAGGACGAGCCTTTTACATCTTTTAGGCAAGTATCTCATCATAAGTTATACAGTGATTATAAAAGAAACGGTTCCACAGTAATATTAGAGTCGAGTGGTGGCGATGAAATAGGCGCTGGTTATACAGGTTTTATTTGGCCATTTTTTCTAGATCAAATAGATAAGTTAGGATTAAGTAAGGCCACTGACAATTTATATAAATCTCTAAAATTTCAAAATTTAAGTGAAAAAAAAATAAAAAACTTTATTAACGCTGGAATCATAAACCAAGAGTTTTATGGTTCATCAACTTCTGATGGTCAAAAAATTATAGATAAAGATTGTATTTCAAGCTCTTATCAAAAAAAAAATGATGAAGGTCCTCCAGTATATAAAAAATTATTTAAGAGCAATCTTCTTAATTCACAATATATTGAATTATTTAATACAAAACTTCCTAGGGGGTTGAGATATGTAGATAGAGCATCTTCTGCTAGTGGGAGAGAAGCTAGAGTTCCCTTATTAAACAAAGAGATTGTTGAATTTTGTTTTTCAATACCCAATGAGTCAAAAATACATAATGGTCAATTAAGATGGTTTATGAGAAAATCGTTAAATTATTTAAATAAAAAGAAAATTAACCTTACAAACAAAAGAAGTATCGCTGATCCTCAAAGAATTTGGGTTAAAAAAAATTTAAAAAACTTATTTTTACAAGTTTTTAAATCAAAAAAATTTAAATCAAGGGGAGTATTTAATCAAAATGAAGTTTTAAAATCTTATAATAGATTTATTAAAAATGAAACAAGCCATAGTTTGGGAATATTTCAGATCTTCATAACTGAAATTTGGTTTAGGTTATTTATAGATAATAATGCATATAAATTTCAAGGTGAAAAATTAGATAACTTTATAGATTATACTAACTATAATTAACTTTTATTTCTTATTTTTTCCATATCCTCTCTATACTCCTTTACGCCTTCTTTTAACCCTTCAAAATTGTTTTTTTGAAAATACATGATAAATCCACTGTATTTTAAATGAGTTTTACATTTTATACCTATCAGATTTAAATACCATGCAAAGCTTTGTTCAGTTGCAAAATAATCTTCTGATCCTGTTAATTTAAATTCATCGCTTGGTTTAAATTTATAGTGAAATAACTTTTCATAATTTTTTTTAATTTTATTATGGATAAATTCACTTGTTGGTCTTCTGTCTGATGTTTCTACAATTTCTTTTGGATATTTTAGGTAAGCAAACCTTGTTGCACCAGGATCAGAGTTTAAGATTTGAGTTGGATTTATTGGCATATATTCAAGATTATGGAAATCGTTGCGGTAACACCATTCAGCAAAATTATAGAAATTTCTTAGTGGGAGAAAAAATTCTCTCCGACCACTAAAGTGTAAATCGCTCTGAGAGAACAAACAATCTTCGAAATTTTCAAGTCTCATATCTAATAAATTTTCAGAATTATAATAATAAAAATCGGTTCTTAACTTTATAAAATTTTTGAAAAAAATAGAGTTATTTTTTTCAAATTTAAAAACTTCATCAATTATACATTGCAGTTTAAAATATTGACTCAAAACAAGATTTGAAATTTTTTTAAAATCATCTTTATAAACAGACCTTTCTATAATTGTTGAATGTATATTTTTATGATTTATTTTATTTATAATTTTTTCATCAGTTTGATCAGTCATGATGAATACTTTATGTTTTTCTGCAATTGAATAAATTAAATCTTTTGATTTTTCCCAACACCTCAACCTTCCTGGAATAAGAACAGCAGTTTCCTCAGGTGCTTTTGATTTATTTATAATTTTATTATTTGGATTGTTTTTTAAGATAGTTTGCCAATTATCGGCATCAAAAAATTGTTTAAGGTGCAAAGTATCAAAAATTAAATATCGTATTTTATCATTACTAGTAAACAATAATCTTAACAAAAAAATTGTTAATTTGAATTTGGCAAATGTTTTTTTTAAAAATCTGTTTTTAAGCATCAAACTTCATAAGCAAAATTTTTTTGTATATTCTTTAATTTATTCAAATATACATACATTAAAATATAATAATAACATTTTAAAAGTCGAATAAAAGCTTAAGATCTATTAATATCGAAAATTTGATGGATAAAAAAAATATTCTTATAACTGGAGTAAAAGGCTTTATTGGAAGTAATTTATTTATGTACCTGAAAAAAAAAGGTTATAAAGTTTTTGGTGTTAGTAAAAGATTAGAATATGAACTTAAAAAAATTAAAAATGTTGATTTTATAATACATTGTGCTGGCAGTGGCACAGCCAGACTTGGTAATAAAGAAAACTATAAAAAAAATTACTTACCGACAAGATCAATCGTTAAGTTTTGCAAAAAAAAGAAAAAAAAACCTACAATTATATTTATGTCAAGCTATTCAATTTATGGTTTTATAAAATCTTCATCAGCAAAAGAAAATGACCTCCCTATGCCTATTTCATCTTATGCAAAAACAAAAAAATTGTGCGAAGACCTTTTGTTAAAGCATAATAAATCAAATAAAATAAATATAAAAATTCTAAGACTTTCATCTATCTATGGAAATGGAATAAAGAAACAAATATTCTTTGATGCCTGTAAAAAAATTTCTCAAAAACAAAGTACATTTTTTGGAACGGGTAATGAAATTAGAGACTGGTTACATGTTTCTGACTTATGCGATTTTATAAGTAAAATTTTAAGAAATCCCAAAAATAGATATAAAATTATAAATTGTGGATATGGCAAAGGATATAAGGTTAAACATGTTATTAAACAAATTAAAAAAAATTTAAAATCAAATTTAAAAATTAAATTTATAAAACAAAAAACTACTGAACCAAAAAAGCTTTTAATCAACATCAATCTAGCAAAATCGTTTAATTGGAGACCAAAAATAAATTTAAATAAAGGTATCAAAAAATATACAAATTGGTTTAAAGAAAATAATGATTAGAATTGCATTTTTAATTAACTTCAAAGCAAAAAGCTGGATAGGTGGATATAACTTTATAATAAATTTAATTGATTCTTTAAGGTTTTTAAATAGTAAAAAAATTCAACCCGTTTTAATAGTTGGTAAAAAATTTAATACTAAAAATTTAAAAAATAATAATCTCGAAATAATTAAAACTAATCTTTTTAATGAAAATTTACCAAAAAGAATTTTTAATAAATTTTTAATTTTTCTTTTTGGAAAGTCATATATTTATGAAAAATTTTTTAAAAAAAAAAGAATTGATGTATTTTCACACTCACAGATACCCTTAGGAAAAAAAAGTAATATAAAAAGTTTTCCATGGATAACAGATTTTCAATACTTACACTACCCTGAAAACTTTAGTTTAAAGAATAGAATTCTAAAAACTATAAATGTTAAGTTTTTAGGTATTCATTCGAATCAAATAATATTAAGCAGCAAAAATGCAAAAAAAGATCTAAAAAAAATTTCATTAAATGCCCACAATAAATCCACTGTTAATTCATTTGTATTTAATTTGATAAGTCAAAAAAAAATTATCAATATAAATGCGCTAATAAAGAAATATAAATTAAGTGAGAAATTTTTTTATCTACCAAATCAGTATTTTGTTCATAAGAATCATATTGTCGTTTTAAAGGCTTTAAATCATATTTTAAAAACCAAAAAATTTAAAAAATTTGAGATTGTATCAACAGGACATAATGTTGATCATAGAGACTTAGGTCATTTTAAAAAAATAAAAAATTATATATATAAAAACAATTTGAAAAAAAATTATATTTATTTGGGCGTAATACCTTACAATGATATGATGTCATTGATGTACCATTCAATAGCTGTTTTAAATCCCTCTAAATTCGAAGGATGGAGTAGTTCTGTTGAGCAAGCCAAATCAATGGGAAAAAAAGTAATTTTATCTAATATTCAGGTTCATAAAGAACAAAACCCTGAAAGAGCAAAATATTTTAATGCCAATAATTCGTTAGAACTAAGCAAAATACTCATTAAAGAGTGGTTAGTATTCAATAAAAATTTAGAAAAAAGAAAAACTAAGGCCAGCTATCTAAAATTAAAAAAAAGGCTTTCAATATTTGCAAACAATTATATCAAAATAATAAATGGTTAATTTAAATATTAAATATTTTAAAAAAAATGAAAAAATTTAAATATCTTATCTTTTTAATATCACTTCTTTTTAATAAAAAAAAATTTATATCAATGACAAGTTCTCAAAATGATAATAAGGAAAGTGAATTTTTAGACAGTTTAATTGAGAAATTAAATAAAAAAGAATTTATTGAATTTGGCTTTCACCCTTTCGAATTTAATACGATAAATTTAATGATAAAAAATTATAGAGGAACATTAGTTGATGCAAATTATAAAAATGTTTTATTTATGAGAATATTAAATTTTTTCCATAACTATAAAGTTAAACTAGTCCATAAATATTTGGATAAAAAAAATATTTTGGAATTAACAAATAAAAAATACGACATATTTTCTATTGATATTGATGGCAATGACTATTGGCTTACAAAGGAAATTTTAGAAAATAATATAAATTTTGAACTTATGATAGTTGAGTACAATTCTAGCTTTTTAGATAAATCTATTTCTGTTCCTTATGATCCATATTTTGATAGACATAAAAAACATTCTAGCGGATGGTATCATGGCGCTTCTCTTAATGCTTTCATAAAATTATTTGGTTATAGTGGTTATTCTCTAGTAAAGACAACAGGGGGAAATAATGCCTTTTTTGTTAAAAGAGAATCACTTAAAAAATTTAATTTAAATGAGTTAACATTTAATGAAGCTTTTGAGGAAAGTAAACTAAGAAATTCTTGGTCGGGCATTAATGCTAAAGAACAATTTGAAAAAATAAAAAACTTAGAATTTATTGAAGTTTAGTTTTTCTTTGCGACAGCTCTAGATTGTCTATACTTATGATTTAATTTTCCATAAAGCCTACATAAAAAGTGAAAGACATTCCAAGATACAAATTTTTTTATTCTTAAATAACCAGGTATCCATGTATGAATAAAAGGTTTACTTTCCAGGACATCAAATCCTGCAACCTTCAATATATTTCCCAAATTTGACGGGGACCAGCTATACAAATGCATAAATCTATCATTTTTAACATAATTATTTTTTTTATTATCGATTGGCACAACAATACAAATTAATCCACCCTTTTTTAATGAACGATATAGTTCTTTTAATTCTAAAAGTGGATTGTCACAATGTTCAAGTGCGTGATTACTTATAATTAAATCAAAAAAATTATCTGGTAGCTCAGACGATCTTTTATAGACTTTCATTTTTCTTTTTGCTTCCTCTCTGGCTATATCACTGATCTCTACACCATATTTTTCTATATTATTAAATGTAGAAAGCATATATCCTCCACCACACCCAAAATCTAAAACTTTTTGATCTTCCTTAATAAATTTTTCAAATTTTATTCTATTAGCTATTGCCCCAAAAATACCTACATTTGATTGCCATTCAAAGTATTTGTCACTGTAATGGTGTTCGCTTGTCATATTTAGAATTAGATGTAAAAATATATAAACTATAAAAAAACATAATTCTACTATAAATTACTGATATCAAAAAAATGAAAATATTTAAATGCATGCTAAACTTGATATTATCAAGAAATTTTAATTTAATTAATTCGCCTTTTCAATTTTTATGTTTTGTTGAATACTATAAAACTAATAAAAATATAAATTTAAATAATGTAATTTATGTAGGTTATTGTTCTTTATCTTCCAAAAATCAAATTAAACAAACTAATAAAGCAATATATAAAACTAATTTTGAAATTTTTTATCTAGATGAAATATTTAATATCAAAATTTTTCACTTTATTTTTTTTTTATTAAAAAAAATAAAAAGAAAATTTCTATTTTGCATATGTGGTACTGCAAAATATTATTTATTTAAAGAATTTGTTAAAAAATCAAAAAAAGTTATTTTTTTAGACGAAGGATTTGACTTAACATACAAAGAAAATCAAGAAAAAATAGAAAAATATGACTCAAAAATTTTTACAATTTTTGACATAGAAAATAAAAATCTTAATTTTATAAAAAATAATTTAAATTACTTAAAAAGTTTTAAAAAAGAGGAAACAAAAATCAATCAAAATTTAGTTTTTTTTTTAGGAACATCCTTTTTTGAAAGTGAAAATAGATCTGGAGAAATTAAAAAATATTTAGAAGATGTAAATAAACGATTTAGTTATAAAGAAATCCAATACTTTCCCCACAGAAGTGAAAAAATTGATAATGAACTTTTTAAAAAATTTAAAATAATGAGTATTGATGCCCCTATAGAGCTTCATGTTCTCAATTGCGATCAGCTGCCTGCAATAATTTGTGGATTTTACTCAACAGCACTATTTACTTTAAAAAGAATCATTAATAATGACAAGATCAAAATAATTAATATTAATTTCTCACTAGACTCACATAACTGGGATGATTCCCCAGATGTTGAAAAACATTTAAGCTTCACCAAAATTTTAAATAAAAATGGTGTTGAAAACTTTTATTGATTTAAGATTTTAACTCAAATAATACGGAATAACCAAATTTACTATCTAAAGAGTTTTTTGGCATCTTTTTAAAAATAATTTTACTGATTTTTTTATTATGACGAAAATTATTAATAAAAAATTTTTTTTTATAAAACCTTAAAGGTGTAAATTTATATTTTTTAAAAAAATTTTTTTTACTTAATTTTTGTCTTTTTCTTAAATTCTCAAAATATTTTTCTCTTAATTCAAAGTTTTTAATATCATAAAGAATTATTAAATTTTTAGAAACTCTTACTAAATTTTTTATAATTTTGATTGCATATTTTTCGGACCTGAAATATTGAAAAACAGATGCAGAAATAGAAAAGTCGACAACATTATCAGGTATTTTATCAAAAAAATTTGTATTTTTATTATTATCTATGTAAATAAATTTTGTATTTTTAATCAATTTTCTTTGCAATGAAAGTAGCTCTCTAGATATTTCAAATGAGTAATTATTTTTGAGTTTTAGTTTATTTATAAAAAAATATAAAAATGCTCCATTTCCGGATCCATAATCCAACATGTTATAATATTTATTTTGTTTATTTTTTTTTTTGTAATCTTTTAATTGTTTTGTGAAAAAGAAGATCATTTCTCTAAAAATATCTATAGTTAATAAAGGGTAAATTATTTTTGTAAGAGTGTAACTTTTAAAAAAAAAGGAAATCTTTTTATTAAAATTTAGTTTAATATATTGATTGGAAAGTTTATAATATGACATCTTTTTTGAAGAGAAAATTTTTTTCCAATTATTTTTTTTTTCATTAGGTATTTAAAATTTAAATTTAATTTGTTAAAACATATGTAAATATGTATTAAATAAATTTATAAAACAATAATGAAAAAAATAGACGATTCAATAAAATTTGCGAATTTTTTAAAAAAGAATTTATCAAGGAATAATAACTCGCTAAGTGTAAATAAAATAAAAAATTTAAATATTGATGATAATTATATATATCAAATCAAATTATTTAATAGCTCTTCAAAGAATAAAATAGAGGATTTTAAAAAAAAATCTATAGAGTATGTTCAAAAATATCCAAAAAGTTTTTTTGCCCTAAATAATTTAGCAAATTTTTATTTACGAAACAAAAATAATAAACCAGCGTTAAATTTTTTTTTAAAAGCAAAACATAATTTTAAAAAAAAAGATGAACTATTTTTCAAAATATTAGATTTAAAAAGAAAATTATTATTATTCAATAGGAAAAAAATTAATCCGAAAGAAAACAACTATATAAAGTTATTATTTACAAATATAATTATTGAATCTTATTTATTGCAACTTATTACTATTTCTCGACCTCATTTTTCTGAAGGTTTCTCAAAATTAAAAGAACTTGCTGATAGTTTATCTATCTATCTTAATAAAAGAATAGATAAATTGGTATCGCGTCAAATATTGAAAATAGTTAAGGCTTACAATTTACAAAAAAATCTTCCAAAAGCAGATTATGATAATATTTTTTTTAATATTGGTTCATGTTATCAATCAGCCAAAAAATACAAATTAGCTATAGAATATTATAATTCTGCAAACAAATCTGAAAAATCAAATAAGTATAATTATAAGATATTAGAGTGTCTATATTTAAAGAAAGATAAAAAAAAATTTTTGAATTTTTCTAAAAAAATAAAAAAAGTAAAAAAAATTGACTTCAATTCTTTAGCTGTATGTAATTATGCTTCAAAACAATTTAAAACTAAAAATTTTTACTCCTTTTGTGAAGAGCCAATAAATAATGTTGTTAAATATGATTTAATAAAGAAAAACATTATTCAAACAAAACTTTTAAAACAGATAGATAAGGATATAAGTACAAATAGAAATCACGTAAATACCCCAAAAGTTATAGGTTTTAAATCATTAGGAAATTTATATGACATAAATTCTAAATCCATTAAAAAGTGTAAAAAAATTATTAATAATTGCATTTTTGATTACAAAAAAAATTTTCTAGAAAGAAATTCTGTATTAATAAAAAATTGGCCTAAAAAATTTTACATAAATGCTTGGTATATTAAAATTAAAAAGGGTGGAGAGATACTGCCACATATACATGATGGATGGTTAAGTGGAGTTTTTTATATTAAAAAAATTAAAAATAAAAAATTACCTTTATCAAATGAAGGTGAACTCGAAGTTAATTATCAATTTTCAAATTTGAAAGAATTAAGAAAAAATATTTATAGGAAAATAATTTTTGTAAAAGAGGGTGATTTAGTTTTATTTCCATCTTCGTTGCCGCACAGAGTAATTCCATATAAAAATAATAAAGAGAGATTATCTATTGCCTTTGATATGAAGCCATTAAGATAAATATTGCTTTAGACCTGATTTAAAAATTTTTAGAATATAATCAATATCTTTCTTAGAGTTTTCGTAAGATAAAAAGATTGCGCCATTTTTAGATAAAAATATATTTTTTTTGAAAACATATTCTTTAAACTGATTTATTTTTTTTGTTTTTTTAAACTCATTTTCATCCTTCTGAATTTTATTCATGGTCTTTTTTTTTGTAAAAAGTATTCTAATTATCGAACTATATCTGATTAGCTTTACATCAATGTTATGCCTATAGGTGAAATTATTAAATTCTTTTGTAAAATAATCTGACAATTTTTCGAGTTTTTGATAAATTTTTTTTTTATTTTTTATAATATAACCTAGTGTATTTAAACCTATATATGATGATAATGGATTAAAAGAATATGTTCCGCCAAAAAAAACTGCATTTTTACTTTTATTAAGTTTAATTTCTATTTTCTTTTTTAATCCAATTATTCCAATGGGAACGCCTCCACCAAAAATTTTTCCAAATGTTAAGATATCTGGTGTAATTTTTAATTTTTTAAAAACTGCAAATTGAGGCAATCTCATTCCTGTTATCATTTCATCAAAGCAAATTAATATATTTGCCTTTTTACAGTATCTGTAAATCTCTTTAATATATTTTTCGCTTTGCTCAAGAGGTAACGATTGCTGTATTGGTTCCATTATTAAAACTGCAATCTGTTTTTTTTGCTTTTTTAATATTTTTAAACTTCTTTCAATGTTATTATAAGGAATCAAAATTGTATTTCTGTAATTGACTAAACCATTCGAAAGTTTTTTTTGAAATTTACTCATGTCATCATGACTACTGTATAAAAGCTCATCAACAGATCCATGCCAACTACCAGATATCATTGCAATTTTCTTTTTCCCAGTAATTGCTCTAGCAATTCTAAGCGCTTTCATGTTAGCTTCAGATCCTGTTGCACACATTATAAATTTTGAAAATTCTGGGTATATTTTTTTTAAAGTGAGTGAAAATTTTTCAACAAAAGTATTCAACAAAGAGTAATTAGACCCTGTTTGGTTAATTGATTTTATTGATTTTTTAAACACTTTTGAAGTATGCCCCAATATAAGTGAACCAGAGGCAAAACTTAAATCTAAACACTTTTTATTTTTAAAAAAAAGATATTTACCCTTAGAGCCTGTTGCTTTTATTTTATTATTTGGACTTATGCCGTATAGATAACTCATTTGTTGATAATAATTAACATTTTAGAACAAAATAACAAGTTATTGTTAAAAGACTTAAATTTTTCTTTACCGTTCAATTTAAATACAATATGTTCAATTTATGAACATCAAAAGAAATCTTGAAGAGGCAAACTTACATTTACTAAGAAAAATTTCAAGTAAATCTAATTTAAGCCAAAGAAAAATGGCCTTAGAATTAGGATTTAGTCTGGGAAAACTTAATTATTGTTTGAAAGAATTAAAAAAAAAAGGGCTTATTAAAGTAAAAAAGTTTAGGAAAAATCCAAACAAAGTGAATTATTTGTATCTGCTTACTCCAAAAGGAATTTCAGAAAAAACCAGAATTACATTAAATTTTATGAAAAAAAAAGCAGAGGAATACGAAGAACTTAAATCTGAGACAAGCGTTCAATTAGTAAAAAAGATAGATGAGGATTTATTATAAATGAGTAGAATAGGGCACAACAAACCACCACCAGATCCAAAAGAAACAATAAAACGTAATATAGATAGAAGAAAATTAATAGTCGACGACGGTATAGGAAAATATAAAAATATACCTCTACCTACTTGGATTGAATTAAGCCTTATAGACGTATGTAACAGATCATGTGTTTTTTGTCCTAAATCCGATAGCTCGATTGCGCCAGATACTTATCAAAAAATGAGTCGCTCGTTGATTGATAAACTTTATAAAGATTTAAAAAAAATTAATTACTCTGGTTCTATTACACTTTGTGGTTATGGTGAACCATTGTTACATAAAGATATTGAATACATCACTAACAAGCTTTCTAAAGTTTCAAACGTGGAAGTAGTTACAAATGGAGATGTTTTATCGGCGAAGATGCTTAGAAAACTATATAACGCTAATACAGGCAGGTGTTTAGTTAGTTTATATGATGGACCAGAACAAATTGAAAAGTTTAAAAATATTATTCGTCAAGCAAAAGTACCTGAAGATTTTGTTATATTAAGAGATAGGTGGTATGACGACAGTCAAAATTTTGGAGTAAAACTAACCAATAGATCTGGCACTATTAAAATCGGAAATCAAGTTTCAAATACTATGCATAGTATTTGTTATTACCCTTCATATCAATTTTTAATTGATTGGAATGGTGACGTATTTTTATGTCCACAAGATTGGCAAAGACGTCAGACTATGGGCAACATGATGCAAGAAGAAATTTTTGATATATGGACATCAAAAATTATGAAGAAGTATAGAATAGATTTGTTGAATGGTAAACGTACTAATGAACCATGTAAAAGTTGTAATGCGCAAGGTACTTTACTAGGAGTAAATCACGCAAAAATGTGGAGAACGATATATAAAATTTAATTATTTTAAAATTCTTTTGTATTGTTTTGGAATATAGTCAGAAACATTATTATTTTTTGCTAATTGGTATATCCAGAGAGGATTTTTTATTATGATTCTCGCAATAGTTATAAAATCAACTTTACGGTTTTTAACTATTTTATTTGCAGTAGAAAACTTTGTTATTAAACCAGTCGTAGTAGTTTGAATTTTTGCCTTTTTTTTTATTTTATTTGCAAGTTTTACTCTAAAACCTTCATATTGATTCATTTTCGTTTTGGGAATAATACCACCGCTAGAAACTGATACATAATCAAATCCTATAGCTTTTAAATTTTTGGCTAGTAAAGCAGCATCTTCACTCTTGATACCTTTTGATAAATGATCAGTTCCTGTAATTCTAGCTCCTAATATTTTCCCTTTTGGCCAAACTTTTCTGACCTGTGTTGCTATATCTAATAATAGTTTTAATCTATTATTTACGTTTCCTCCGTAATCGTCATTCCTCTTATTTGAAATTGGCGAAAAAAATTGGTGAAGTAGATATCCGTGCGCCATGTGTATTTCTAAGCAGTCTAAGTTTATTCTATTAGCTCTAATTGCAGATTTTTTAAAACTTTTAATTAAATTAAGTATCTGTTTTTTTGACATAGAGGTAGGTTTTGGCCATTTTTTATCTCTCGGAATGGGAGAAGCAGAATATGTTTTCCAAGAAATTTTTTTTGGCAAAGTAGTGTTGCTTTTTACCCAAGGTACAAAGCTTGAACCTTTTCTTCCAGCATGAGAAAGCTGAATTCCATATTTAACATCATTATTTTTTTTTAAGTAGGATATTAAATCTTTTAATTTTTTTTCATGTTTATCATTAAACAAACAAAGATCCGACTTAGATATTCTTCCCTCCTTATTTACTGCTGTTGACTCCAACATAACCATACTAGCTCCTGATGATGATAGATTTTGAAGATGAGTGTAATGCCATTTTGATGGACAACCCTTTGTTGCTGAATACTGACACATTGGAGAAATTACTATTTTATTTTTTAGAATAATTTTATTTATTTTTAATTTATTAAAAATCATTTATTTCTTTTGCACAATGAATTCGTTGTGAGGATGAAAAATTGCTTTTGGGTAGGACCAGTATGTTTCGATAAAATATAATTTTAGAGCTTTGCCGAGTTTTGGCAGATGGGGAACTCCATCAGTATCAATCATTGATTTCATAGGAGTTGCAAACCGTAACCATTCACCAGTTTTTTGTTCATCGTATATGCTACGTGTAAATAAAGCAATCGCAGGATGAACTAAGTTATATTTGCCTTCCAATTTTTTATAAAAATTTTCTAGTGTAGTTGCAGATTTAAATCCAAATTCTTTTAACTTTACTCTATATAAAACAATTGGTTTTTTAAGTTTTTTATAGTTGTAATTTTTTTTTTTATAAATGTTTAAAATCCACGGACTAGCTATGTAACCTTTTCTTTTTAAAATTTTTAAACACTGATTTGTATCTTTAAACTTAATACTATTAATTGTCTTCCATGGTTTTTTCATTTTTTTTTTTTTCATTTTTTCTTATAAAGGTAAATTAATCACTTAAAATATACTTAATATTATCTTCTTTTATTTTTCTTTTATATAATAAATAAATAATAAAACCAGGTATGCTATATAAATAATTTTTTAAATTTCTCTTATGTACAACATTAAGCTGATAATTGCGGAGATTAAAATTTTGAATATTAAAAATTTTTCCAAACTTCATCAATGAATTTTTATCATGCTTGAAATACTTAAATTTAAAAATCGAGTCTTTTTCAATTAACTTGCTAAATTTTTTAATGTTAAAGAATATTTTATAATTGTTTTTTTCGTTATTTAGATTATTAAAAACATATCCATGCAACAAAGCATTTTTAAAATGTATCAAGTCGTGTAAGTAGCTAAATTTATTATTTGGGATTTGCTGATTTAATCTGTGGCGTTTCAATTCTTTTAATGTTGAAAAGAAATAGCTAGTTTCATTCCTAAAAAAACATATGTATGTGACTTGAAAATTTAAATTAGAAAGTGAATTCTCAAATAAAGTTTTAAGATTTTTATCTAATAACAAGAAGGAAAAATCTTCTGAAGATAAAATTATATTTTTTTTTTTATTTCTTATTTCATTTATTAAATCAGAAAAAGTTCCTAATTTTGAATTAAATCGAGTGTCATTTACTAGTTCAAAAAATAAATTTGCATGGTTAACAATTTCCTTGCTAATTTGGCATGATTTAGGAATATAAAAAAGATCAGAAATAACATTCTCATTATCTCTCAAAAGTTTTTGCATACTTGTTGAGGCTGTTTTAGGCATGCCTATATGTATGATTAATTTATACATTTATGAAATTTTAACCAATTATTTTATAAAAATTTAATAATTTACCTCAATAGTTTTTTTTTTCTAAAAATTTAAAAATAATTCTTAAATCGTTTTTTAAATTTTTATTTTTAATTTCTGAAAATAATCTATTAATATGATCATTTTTAAAACCCATTTTAATACTAACTATTATATTATAAAAAAATAAAAGAAACTTAATTGATTTAAAATATCTAAAAAAACCTTGTTTTTTTTTTATCAATTTTTTTTTGGTTGGAAAGAATATTTTACTTTTGAAATATATTTTCTCTAGTTTTTTTTTATTTTTTGTTTTTTTATTTAATGCATTGAATAATTTCAATGCATCTTTTTTAAATTGGATTTTCTCGAGCATATTCTCATGATCTGATCTTTCATTTATAGAATTTTGAGAATGATACTGATGCAATAGGAAAATTTTATTTACTTTTTTGATCCTTCCAGAAATAAAATTAATTGAATCTTGATAGTAATCATAAAAATCAATATTTGAAAAATTTATCACTCTTTTATGAATATAAGAGTAATTTTTTAAAAGTACTTTTGTTCTAAAAATGTAATGCCATGAATTTTCCATTGTACTCATATATTTTTTTAATCTTTGAAACTCTTTTTGTTTATCATTACTCTTTGAAGTCATCATTCTTCCAAAATTAATTGGATGCCCATGGTATTCATTAAATGTGTAATATTTTTTGAATAAATCAAAATTTAATGCATATCCTCCGCATGCAACATAATTTTTATTTTTTTCTAAAAAATTAAGTGCGGGGTTTATTGAACTAATAATTGGAAAATCATCATCAGAAAAAAGTACTACGTATTTAGATTTAATCTTTTTTAAAGAAAAATATATTTTTTTTTGTAAAACTTTATAGTTTTTGTCATATGGGTATTTTTTATAGACGTAATCTATTTTAGCATTTTTAAGATGTGATATTAATTCTTTAGAAATTTTCATTTTACTGCCATCGGCGATAAATAATTTATATTTGAATTTTATGATTGAGAGATATTTAAAGAATCTTAGAGTAAAATTTCTTCTATCTCTTGTAAGAAGTAAAAAAGTTAAATCTTTATTTGAACTCTGTTTCATTTTTTTAGTTTGTTTTAAATCTTTATATTTAAAAGATCTTAATTTAAACACAAAATATGTTTTTAATTTGATAAATTAGATTACATGTATAATAAGTATTTAAAGATTAAAAATGATAAATTTTGTATTTAAAATTATCAATAACGCTTTCTATCTTGGAAGATACAAATTAATTTTATTATTTCTTTTAATTATGTTATCCACAGCTATTGAGCTGTTAGGTATATCTTTAATTATTCCTATAATTTCTATTTTTATTGAGCCTGATTATATAAATAAATTTAACTTTTTTGAAAAAATTAGTTTTCTTGAAAATTTTAATTCTTTGAATTTTTTACTAATTTTATTTTTTTTCTTATTTTTATTTAAATACACAATAACAATAATATTTGAGTACTTAACTGTAAGACTTACAAAAGATTGGGAAATTTCTTTAATAATTAAGTTGATTGATCAGTATCTTAGAAGGTCTTGGATTGAAACTTTGAAAAAACAAGATGTTTTAATGAAGAATATTATTACAGATGTTCCCACTTTTATTATTCAAGGTGTTACAGGAGTTTTAAATATTTTCAAATGTATTTTAATATTATCGGGTATATTTTTATACTTAGTTTATGAAAAAGGCTTAGTCGTTATAAGTTTCTTTACAATTTTAATTCTTCTATTTTATTTTTTTCTAAAATTTTTTAAAAATTTTTTATTTCGAACTTCAAATGAATATGGAAATTTTATCAAAAATAAATTTGATCTTACTAATGAAATAAAAGATGGACTTAGAGAAATAAAAATTTACAACTTAAAAGAATATTTTTTAAAAGAATTTTTTCTAAACGAAAAAAAAATTGCTAATATTGAAATTATAAAAAAATTTACATCCATCATGCCTAAAATTGGTATTGAGTTAGTATGTATAATAATTTTTCTTTTCTTTATTTTTTTAAATTCGGAAAATCCGCAAACAATTATCCCGTTTCTTGGTCTATTAACATTTATTGCTTATCGATCACAGCCCCTATTAGCATCACTCACCTCTCTTGCTGCGGCATTGCAGGTACACTATTTTCAAATTAATGAAGGAATCAAAATAATTGAAACAACTAAAATTGAAGAGAAAAAAATTAAGGAAAAGTTAAATGAGAGTACAATAAATTTTGGAAAAAACTCTTTAGTTGAAATTAAAAATATTAATTTTTCTTATGACGATGGAGATAAATCAAAAAAAATTTTTTCAGAGCTAAATTTAAAATTAAAATTTGGGAAAATTTATGGTCTTTCGGGTAAAAATGGAACTGGAAAAAGTACATTTGCAGATTTACTAATTGGATTATTACAACCTCAAGAAGGAAGTATACAGATAGATGGTAAAGATATTAAATTATTTCGAAATAATTGGATAAACTCTGCATCATATCTTTCACAAAATTATTTTTTATTTAATGATACGATAAAAAATAATATTACTTTAGAGCAGAAACAAAGAAAAAGTTTTGAAAAAGATAAATACGAGAAAGCAATTCTTATATCAAATTTAATTGATGAATTGGCAAAATTCAAAGGCAGAGATGAGCTTGAGATTAAAAATTCAGGTAGAAATTTGTCTGGAGGTCAAAAACAAAGGATAGCAATAGCAAGATTAATTTATAAAGATTCGAAAATAGTAATTCTAGATGAACCCACTTCATCCCTAGATCAAATATCATCAGAATTAATGATGAAAATGCTAAATGAGATAAAAAAAGATAAATTAATTCTTATTATTTCACATTCTCAGGAAATATTAAATAAATGTGATGAAATACTGACTATAGAAAATTATAAAATTGAAAGTTAATTTTAATGAAAAAAAATTATGCACCAATAATTTTGTTTACTTACAGAAGATTGAATACATTAAAAAAAACTATTCTCAATTTAAGTAAAAACGATATTTCAAAAGAAACAGAAATATTTATTTTTTCTGATGGATACAAAAATAAAAAAGATAAAAATTATGTTTTAAAAGTAAGGAAATATTTAGAAAATATAAATTCTTTCAAAAAAAAAAAAATTTTTTATAGGAAAAAAAATTTAGGATTATCTAAAAATATTATATCGGGTGTAACAAGAGTCTTAAAGCAAAGAAAAATGGGTATAATTTTAGAGGATGATATTATTGTTGCACCAAATTTTTTACGATACATGAATACATGTTTAAATAAATTCAAAAAAGAAAAAAAAATTTGGCACATTAATGGATGGAATTATAATATTAAAAATAAAAGAGACGATAATGAAATATTTTATTGGAGAGGTATGCATTGCTGGGGCTGGGCAACTTGGCATGATAGGTGGGTACATTATGAAAATGATGTGAAAAAAATTTATTCATCTTTCAATAAAAATCAGAAATATAGATTTAATTATGATGGCACGTATGATTTTTGGAGACAAATTGAAAGAAACTATATCAAAAAAATAAATACATGGGCGATATTTTGGTATGTGAAAATTTTTATGAAAAAAGGTTTATGTGTTAGTCCTAAAAAAAGCCTTTCTTATAATATTGGAAATGATAGGTATGCAACAAATATGAGTAATAATTATAATAATTACAAAATTGATTTTTATCCAAAAAATAAATTTGATTTACAATTTCAAAAAAAAGTTATTGAGAATAAAAAACAATTTTCACATATTAAGAAGTTTTTAAAAAAAGAGAAAATTTTAAATAAATTAAAAAACTTTATAAGTTATAAATTTTAAAACATTTAATGATTTATTCAATATTATAAAAATGAACATTTTAATAACTGGAGCATTAGGACACATAGGATCGTTATTATTAACTAAAGCTTTAAATATCAAGAATTTAAAAAATTTATATATAATTGATAACGCAAGATCAAATAATTTAAATGTTTTATTTAATTTAAATCTAAAAAATATTAATATTCATTTTTCACAATCTGATCTTTTAGACAAAAAGTCTTTAGAAAGAATTATTAAACCAATAGATATAGTTATACATTTGGCATCTATAACTAATGCAGAAAAATCTTTTGAGATTAAAAATTTATTATTTAAAAACAATTATGGAATTTTTAAAAATATTGTCAAATTTTGCATTAAAAAAAAATCTAAGTTGATTCATTTATCAAGCACTAGTATTTATGGATCAAGTATTAAGAAAGTTGATGAAAATACAAAAGACTTAAAGCCTCAAAGTCCCTACGCTCAGGTAAAATTATTAGAGGAAAATTTTTTAAAGAAAAATAAAAGTAAGTTAGATTTTATAACTTTAAGATTAGGCACAATTACTGGTGTATCAAAAGGTATGAGATTTCATACTGCTGTAAACAAATTCTGTTTTAATGCAGTTTTAAAACAAGAAATACCCGTATGGAACAATGCAATTGATCAATATAGACCCTATCTTTCATTAGATGACGCTATTAAAACAATTATTTTTATAATTAATAATAAAGTTTTTGACAAAGAAATTTATAATATTTTAACAGGAAACTATACTGTTAGGAACATTTTAAACATCATAAAAAAACAAAAATATAAAATAAAAATTAAAAAAGTAAAATCAGCGATTCTCAATCAAAATTCATATTATGTAAGTAATAAAAAGTTTAAAAAATTTAAATTAAAATATAAGAAAAATATTGAAAACGATATTAAGAGAACCTTAAAATTATTAAAGTATTTATATTAATTTTTTTTTTCAAAAATAAGTGTTTTTGTGTGATCAATTCTTAATTTTTTTGGAAAATTTTTCATAGGTAATTTGGAGAATTTTCCAAAATACTTATGTAAATAATTAGATACAAAGACTAATTTGTAATTTGGCATAAATTCCTTAACTAGGTCTTTGATACTGAAAAACCATATTGGAATACTATATTTGTAGAATTTTTGCAAAGTAACAAAAGTTTGTATATTACCTACTTTTGTACTATTAAGTATTATATATTTAGCTTTAGATTTTAATAGTAAATTAATTAATTTTTTTGGCTCTTCAAAATAATGAAGAGAATTTGATATATGTATAATATCATATTTTTTTTTTGGATTAAAAGAGCTCAGTAAATTAATTTTAAATTTTTTTGAAAACTTTATTTCTTTATAGACTCTCAAAATAATTGGAAGTTCAACCAAATCGAGTGTAATTTTTTTTAAATTATTTTTTTCTTTATTAAGTTTTGAACAATTACTTAATATACTGTTTAATTCAAAATATATATCCAATGCACCAGATCCTAAATCAAGAACTTTTACTTTTTTATTATAAAATTGTGTTGATAAAATAACCGATAGAGGAGATGAGGAAATTAAAGGATAATTTATTTTTCGATTTTTGTTAATTCTTTTAACTAAAATTTTTTTCCATATATTGTTATTAAATCTTTGTTGGTTTAAAATATTTAAATTTTTAATTCTAAAGATTCCGTTAAATATTTTCATAAAATTATTTTAATCTTTTGCTTGATTTTAAATTTACTAATGAATTAATAAAACCTGTTATTCTGTTATATCTTAAATTAATAGCATTTATATCAAGAACGATTAAGTATATTAAAAGTTTCACACAGTCTTTAAAAAAATAGGGTAAATTAATCCTCAATGCTTTAACTAAACCAAAATTTTTCTTGTAGAAATAGTATTTAGACCACATAAAATGCCATTCTCTAAGAGCTTTAATTTCATCTTTCTTATCAGTATCTATACTTGATGCATTATTGTGAAAAAAAATAATTTTTGGAATAAAAAAAATATCAATTTTCATTTTCATACAATTGAAAAAAAAATCAGTTTCTTCATAATATAAAAAATAGTTTTCATCGAATTTAATTTTATTATTTAGAATTTTTTTATTAAACAGCATAATGGAACCTTCTATATCCCATTTTTTTAGTATCTTAGATTTTGGGTTATAATTTATGCTATTAGGAATCAGAACACCAAATTTCTTTATTTTTTTTGCATATTTTAAAAATTTTATTAAATTTTTTTCATCTATTACTACATCTATGTCTAAATATATAACATAGTTAGTATCGCAATTTTTTAGACCAAGATTAATACCTGCTCCATTCCCAGAATTTCTTTCTGACTCAATTACTTTTACATTTTTGCAATCATAGAAATAATTATCTAACTTTTCTTCTGAATTGTTGATAATTAATATTGGAAAATTTTCATTAAACTTCTGAATTTGTGAAACAAGTAAATCATATTTAGGTTTAAAAGCTACAATTAGAATAGTAACATCATTTAAAATCATAAAAATTAACTTTTAATAATTTTATTGAACTTTTTAACATTTATTGAGGTATCTTTAGGAAATTTAAATTTTTTTCGCGATATAGGTTTTACAATTCTAGAATTTTTTTTTGCAAAATTATAAACACTCATTCTTTTGCCACCAATATTTAAAATACCTTTTTTATTAATTAACTTTTTAAAATTTTGAACTAAGTTTTCATGGAACATAAAACTAGTTATTGCATCTTTAAATGCAACCTTATGAACAAATGGTTTTTCTGTAATGCATAGTCTTAATATAAGTGAATTTTTGTACATTTGAACAGCACATTCCCCTCCTAGCTTTGACCATGCATAATTATTAATTGGAAGCAAGGGATCGGTTTCTTTATAGTTACCTTTTGTGCCAGGATAAACATAGCTTGTAGAAAAATAAATTAATTTTATATTAAACTTTTCACAAAGTTTTACTACGTTGCATGTTCCAATTATGTTTTTATCAATACTTACTGAAATTTGATTGTCATGGAGACTCATGGGTCTAGATAAACCTGCCATGTGAATAATTATTTGAGGTTTAAAATTCTTTATATTTTTTTCTATAGATTTTGTGCTCAATATATTCAGTTGTTTATGTGTTCTGTAAATAATAGAACTTCCATGAAATTTTTTTTTTAGAGTTTTAGCAAACCTACTTGAACCTCCAGTTATTAATATTTTTTTCATTATACTAAATGGGTTATCCACTTACCCCCAGACTGAAGATAATTTTTTTCTTTCTTTTCAATCTCTCTTTTATGATTCCAGGCAAATAAAAATGAGTAAGTATAAAATTTTTTATAAAAATTTTTGTAATCTTTTATGGGAATATGCATACCAGGTGAGTATTTCCCAATTTTATCTGGCGTTGTGTCAAAAATACAGTCAATTAAATTTCTACCTATCCTGCAATAATTTAATATTGTTGTACTTTTAGATGTAGCTCCATAACCGCATATTCTGTAACCATTTTTTTTAATAGAATATAGTTTTTTCAGTAAGCTTTTCTTTGATTTTTTAACTTTGTTTGCAAATTTCAAACATCCTTTAAAATTATTGGTTGAATTATTTTTCTCTTTTATTAATATTTTTTTTAATCTTTTTGTTTCTTTTTGGCCAACATCTTTCTCGATTATATATCTTAAAGAACCGCCATGTGTGGTTTGTGATATTGCATCTACTAGTTTATAATTAAATTTTTTATAGATTTTTTTTATGGACGTGGCTGAGAACATAAAAATATGTTCGTCGTAAAGTTGATCATACGATGTTTTTGAGTACATAGCACCCAAATATGGTTCCTCAAAAATTATACGGCCATTTTTTGCAAGTAGCTTATCCATACTTCTAATAAGATTAACTTGGTCAGGTATATGACATATAACATTTGAGCCAACTATAACATCAAATCTTATTTTTTTTTTTATTAAATTTTGAATATTTCTTATATTAAAAAATTTATTAACACTTTTCAGCTTATTTGATATTGCAACATCATGAACGCTTTTTGACGGTTCATACCCAATACTAAAGTTTTTTTTAAAATTTTTTAAAAAAGTACCATCATTAGAACCTATTTCTAGTATTTTACCATTTTTACCTAAATATTTTTTTTTTATCCATTGTGCGTATTTTTTGAAATGTTGAACCATATATTTTGAACCCGAGGTATAAAATGGATAATTTTTGTTAAACATTTTATTTGGCTTTGGATGAGAAACCAATTGAACAAGACTTAAAGACTTGCAAAAACTTACTTTAAGAGGAAAAAAGAATTCTTTTTTAAATTCTTTTTTTCCTAAAAAACCATTTGCAATTGGCATTTTACCAAGGTTTAAAAAAATTTTACACTTTTCTTTTGTTATTCTACAATTCATAAATTTTTTTAGTTATGAGGTAAATTATAATTCACTAAATTTATTGATATATTCTTTTCTATTGTATTTAACATCACAAAGTGTCATCATAATGCAGTTTTTATCCAAAAATCTAATTTTTACCCAGTGTAACTTGGGTACAATCATAAATTTGCGATTTTTTTGTGAAATTAAAAAGATCTTTTTTATTTTTTTTTTGTTAATTACTTCGATACTTATCCTACCCTTTATTGGAATAAATATTTGACTACATTTTTTGTGTGCATGATCTCCTCTAAGTATTTTTTTATTTCCATGAATAAAGAAAAATCTATTTAATCTAAATTTTTTAAAATGTGTATTTAAATAAAATGGATTTAAAATTCCAATTTTTTTATTTCCATATTTTTTAAAGTAACCAATTTTTATCATAATAATTATTTACAAACATATTATATATATATTATTTAATTTTTTTCTAAGATTAATTTCCTTTTTTCCTTTATTTTAAGTAAATAGGTGCTAGAACATTAAAGTTTTACTCAATACCTAATATTTATAAATGAAAAAAAAGTACAAAATATTATTATTTGTAAGTCTATTTGTTGTTTTAATATCTATATTATATATCTTGGCAAATAACTTAATAGGTAATAAAAAGTTAACAAGCATTAAGAACCTACTTAATAAAGACCAAGTAGAATTTGTAAAGAAATATTTTTTTCCCTATAAAAAAATATCCCAGCAGGAGAAGTTGCTTTTAAAACAGCAAAAATTACTTGATGTATATTTGCCAAAAGTTGAAGAGGAAATAATGTTTAGATCAAGTCTAAATGAAATCACATCTAGTGAATTCAAAGAAATTAAATTATCTAATAAACTGGAAATGAAAAAATTTATGTATTTAAAAGGATTTTATGCAGGTATATGGAATCATTTTCCAGGGACAGGATATATAGATTTTCATAAAAACAATTTAATAATTATTTCTTCAAGAGGGATTATTGGATACAAGAATAGCTTAGATAATAATTATACTTTTAAGCAGATAAAAAATAACATTGATAAATTTATAAATTTAGATCAGTTTAGTAAAAAGACTTGGTACTCATTAAAAGATTTAACTATAATTGAGGATAATATTTTTATTTCATTCACGGAGGAAATAGAAAAAGACTGCTGGAATACCAGTGTTATTTACTCCAAAATGAATTATGAGAATATTGAGTTTAGTAAATTATTTTCTAGTGATCAGTGTGT
>MDTA01182752.1_pt1 | contig 28427 bp, 31 predicted proteins | sample 811151 | NCBI WGS metagenome assembly MDTA01 (sample SAMN05326648, study PRJNA326480) | marine metagenome | isolation source: seawater | place: Indian Ocean: South | collected 2010 | reverse complement strand
CCTAATACTAATTATCAATATTGCAATGCAAATTATGGGTTACCTCATGGACTACAGTGATGATCGCATGCTTTTATCAGCCGGTGGGTTTTTGTTACTAGCAGCTGAAATTCAGTATGTTGCTTTAAACGCACTGCGATTAGAAGGCGTCAATACAGACTATTTTGTGTTGATGGGTGTATTTTATGCTTTATTTTACATAGGATTTGGACTTGTAAAGGTGTTTAGACTGACTTATGAAAGTGAAATTTACATACTAATGTCGGTCACTTCAAAAGTTACCCTTTCGTGGCTGCTGATTGGAAACATATTTGAGGGATTCAAAGAAATGGACGTTAAGACCAGCCCAGATTTCACCGATCTGGATTGGCGAGCCATACAATGGGGCGTTGTTTTAATTTCCGCGATTGGTTTGGCTATCGGCATTCCGGTAATTCAAACCATGCGGCCATACATGGGAAGAGAGGATGAAATTCAGAGAAAGAGCGCCGAGCTTCGACGATTACAAGGTCAACAATATAAAGATTTAAGATATTAAATATACATGTTCAACTCCGTATTTACTTCTTCTTTAAAATATCTTTCCATAGCTGTATGTACATGATCAACACAGAGGTGTTTATTTTGCTTTTTTTTCATCCAGTTTTCTTTAGAATATTCTAATTTGGATTGAAAGCAAATATTTTCAGTATCACCCCCTGCATTTTTGAATTTGGAAAAATATTCTGAAAATAAATCAACTGCTTTTTTATCTACCGTCCAACCGCACTGTTTCAATTGGCGTTTGAATATTTGAAACAACTCATCGGCGGTGTACTGTTTTATGTTAAAAGTCCAACCGAAGCGTCTTTTCAAACCGGGGTTGGCATCAAAAAATTGTGAATTAATTTGGTCTTCATACCCAGCTATGATCACTATCGTATTTGCCTTTTCTTCACCCATAAACGCACACAATTGGTCCAGTGCTTCTTTACCATATTCATCCTTGTCTCCATTCATAAGGGAGTATGCCTCGTCGATGAAAATGACACCTCCCGCGAACTTATTTAGTATTTTACGTGTCTTGTTAGCCGTATGGCCCATATAACTTCCGACGAAATCACTTCTGTGTAAAATGGTAAATGGCATGTCGTCATTGAATATGTCGAGCGACATCCATATTTTGTATAGTATTTCAGCTACGGTGGTCTTGCCCGTTCCCGGTGGTCCTATGAGCGTGGTATTCAAAAAATGGCTATCCATTTGACCACCCGTGGTTATAATGAATTGTATCTGTGATACTATCGATTGTTTAAGCTCATCCATACCAATTAGACCATCCAGCGTTTTTAGGTGCTTGTGTAACTCTCTAAAACGTTTGGTTTTACGCGTGAATCTGAGTATTTCTGTCAGACTGCTTTCTCTTTTTCGTTTTCGTTTTCGTTGTCTTTGCATGATTTATCAGATCGCTCTATCATATATATAGTAGTAAAGCATTTAGGACAGGTCTTTCCATATCTCGCCCAATTTTCAATACAATCCTTATGAAAAAGACAGTTACAATTCTGCAATCGAATTTTATCACCGGAACGTTCAAGACATATACTACACTTCTTCTCTGAATAGTTTAATGTACCAAGGACATGGAACTCACCTTCCGGTTTTTTCTCCAACCAGTATTGTTCCATAGAATCGGACACTGTAGCTTGCATCTGTATCTCCGCGGTTGGAACCTCGATAGGTAGAGTGACATCCGACCAAATATCTTCTCGCTTCCATTTTTTCTTTATTTTAAAGTTAATGTCGAATTTAGAAGGCAGGGTGTTATTATCCTGAAGACCTTTTCTGTACCATGACATGACCTGATCCTGAAAAAGTTGACCGGTAGGTAAAAGATGAGTACGAAATACAAACATTAATTATCATATGTTAGATTTATATATAGACCTCTCGTCCATAGTATTAAAACACTGGCTACAAAATATGCGAAGGATTCAGTATGCCATGTCAATAAAAATATGAAACCCCATTCCAGAATTTCGAAAAAATAATTTGGGCTGGTAACCTCTAGCGCAAACAATAAAGTAAATTCCTTTTCTAAGGTTTTTCTGGACACGTATAGATCCCCAGATACATCGTCCTCGCCATGAACACGCAAAATATTCACTCTGATGTCGTAATATATATTGAGAACAAGACAGGCTAAGGCACCTGTAAGTAAAGGTATGTCCGTCCACGAAGCTCCAAAGGTACCCTTAAGGGTTGTGCACATATGCCCCAGCGTGTACCCAACAAAGGCATTGTATACCATCACAAGTAGCAACAACATGGCAGAAACCTTTTTTGGGTCCGAGGTGTATATGAAACCTATGGCGAACGGTACTATTATAGATCGCATGAGGAAATGCATCCATAAAAATACGAATATGACAGTGCCGAAGTTATCCGGTGGGTTGTTTGCGAACACTATCGTCATCAACACCAACGCCGGAAAAGAAGCAAAACCTATAAACCATCTATTCGGGACAATTTTATCGGCAAATGCATAATCTTTCGAAAAGCGTCCGTAGGGTAGAGGAAAATACCACGAGGATAGAAATACCAGAAATGCTACAGAGAGTACAACATACTCAAACATTTTGTTAAATACAATAATAGTTTTATACTATACTTTTTTAGTCTTCATACTGTGCTTCTTTTAGTTTGGCATTATAATTGTCAATCGCTTCTTGTATACTAGGTATAGTGAAGGTTTGATCTAAGTATATTCCCATAATTACACCGCAAATAAACCAGAACATTTTTAAAAGAATGAATCTTATTTATACTACAAGTTTAATAATTCATGTAAACCCTTTACGGCTTCTCTATTACTGTGACTTTTTCTATCATAACATTTCATGGTCCAGTCGTCTACTCTCCAGTGTAAGACGAATGCACCTTTGTGATAACTACATGTTATATTTTTAAATACATATGGTTCGTACCTATGTCTGAGTTTCAGTACTTCTGGTTTCTCTATCGTTTGTTTTACAATCGCCTGTAGTCTGACAACATCGATCACTGGTAGATACCTTCCCACTGCTCTCAACAAGTCCAACGGCAGGTGTCTCAAGGTCATCAACAGGCGGTGAAGAACTGGATATACTAGATTCTGTCAGAATGTAACAGAGACGTAGTATGTTCTCGTTGAGACTGTCGAGTGTCAAATGGATTTGCTGGAGTTCTTCCAATTGAAGGGTTTCCGTGGATTTCCAGTCTGACATTTATGTACAACAGGGGATCTTTTATACTTCGCAAAGCGATCCACATTTTCGGTTACCTCCAACTCATAGTCTTTACCTAGGTACCATATATGCTCCTCTGGGGTTGGAGACTGTAGGTTGGAATACCATACAATTCGGTCATCATAAAATTTCCACTCCACGTATCTGGGAACAACAGGTCCACCCTTAACCATACAATCTTTTGTTATTATTTTACCATTAATCAAAAAATATACCATAAGGAAACTTGGCTTTTGAGACCATGGTCTTTCCATAGTGGGGTTAATTACATAGGGTTTGGAATCTGAAGTAGGAAGAGGCCGTAGATAAAAAGGTTTCATCTTACGTATCAACTCAAGTGCCATTTTTTAACCGAGTCGGTTCTTTTATACTTCGGTATCGCTTCCATGCGCCGATACCTCCGGTAAGGCTCAACCGACTATAAATAGACAAGGACAAATATAAAATGGAACTGGACCGTTGTCCTTCTCCAGCCACCGTCGCAACGCATCTGAATTCACTGGTGAAAGCCAAACAATCCGATCACAAATGTTCGTACAATACTTGTAATATCGAAAATCTGACGATTGAAATACACACTGATGGGAAGCGTTATGCCATCTGTTGCAAGTATCTAAAGCGTCCAGCATGGGTCAAAGCCGATTCTAAACCAGTGAAGACAATATACAATATATATCTCTGTAAGAACACCGGAAAGATCCATTATTGTCACAGTAACTGCGACGGTGGTAGAATTACCAATAACGATAATTGTCAGGTCTGTCTGATATCAGGAGTTCAATACGAATCAGAAACAGTCCGGTCATGGAATATTTCATCGCGTTGTGTACCGACCGTTATACAAGACAAGCGTGACCCACACATGTTTAGTAGAGGAGAAGATGGTAGAATAAAATCCTCCGGTGTTCATAACATAAAAATCACCCAGTGTGTCATGATTTGCAAGGACTTTATAACCAGACTTTTATTTTCTAGAAAACGCATGCAGTCAGAGATACATAAATTTAGAGAGTTGCAAAAGGAGTCGCAAAAGGTAGTCAATAAATATAGGCGTTTTTGCGAAAGAAACAAGCAGCCAAAATGTTACCTGACATCACTTACACTGTACATACACCAGATGAAACGCAAGCCTATGTTTACTCATTTAATATCCAAAACGAAACAAGAAAGGGAAGACATTGTGATGAAATATACACGTGAGATAATAGCATATTGGAAAATGTTCATTACCAAAACTTCGTCGCAGAATTCAACTTTTTCGTTTAAAATTTTTGTACCAGCCTGTCTGTACATCATGCGGAATGGATTATTCATGTCGGGTATCTACATCATTAAAAAATCCAGATATCTAGAATCTGCCTTGCCAGAAGCAAACGGATTGCATTTATACAACATCAATAAACCTACACTAACCAATGGTCAAAAGCATATTACCAGAGCGATTAGAGAATCGGTAGAAAATAAAAAAATAACACCGCAAGAACTTCAGAGGTATTGTGATACAGAGTACAATAAAATAAGTATATAAGTTATACATGTTTCATAAAATGTCATTAGGAAAAGGAATACCTAACTTAGGAAACACCTGTTACATCAATAGTATTTTACAGTGTCTTCGTTATAGCAAAAATCTAGTATACATTTTGAAATTCCATACAACGGATAAAAATAGTCTTTTAGTCGCATCCATAGTCGAACTTCTGTACGCAGACGCGCCAATACAGAACTTGTACAATATGATAAGGGAATTGAGTAAGACGGGTGAATTTAAATTGATGAAACAGTGCGATGCGCATGAATTGTTTCTATTTTTAGTGGATAAAATGTTTACTGAAATGAAACAGTACAAAAATCCCTTCGAAGGTTTATTACAGTCTACCATCACCTGTCAGACATGCCAACATAAATCCGTCACAAAATACCCATTTGTTACCATATCAGTACAAGTTCCACCGCAAAAATTTGGCATGACGTATTCAATAGAAGAATTGATAGAAGATTTTTGCGAGGAAGAGACCATTGAAGATCTCATCCAGTGTGACAAGTGTGAAACGAAAAGAAAATCATGTAAACAATTGGACATAAAAGCAAACAATAGTCTAGTTATCCATCTCAAAAGGTTTCAGGGGATGAACAAAAATCACTCGCCTGTTGAAATGAACACAGAAATTACCGTCAATAATCAAAGTTATCGATTATATGGGATATGCAATCATTCTGGGTCTTTAATGGGAGGACACTATACTGCCGCATGCATGAAACGAGACGGGACATGGAACTTGTGCAACGACAAAAATGTTACAAATATTGCCTCTGTCCCGAAAGAAAGCGACCGACCCTATATTTTGTTTTATTCTAAAATCTAGTATATAAGATCAAAAAATCTAATAGAAATGTCACTTCTTATCACCGAAAATCCGAATCGTTTTGTACTCTATCCCATACAACATCCGAAGCTTTTTGAGTTTTACAAGAAGCATATTGCTTCCTTTTGGACTGTAGACGAGATCGACATGTCGCAAGACACGATTGACTGGCAAAAGCTGACGCAATCCGAGCGTGATTTTATCTTGTGCATTCTCGGCTTTTTTAGTGCCTCAGACGGCATCGTTGTCGAAAATCTCGTCACTAATTTCTGTGCGGAGGTCCAATTGCCAGAAGCAAGAGCCATGTATTCATTTCAAGCAGCTATGGAGAATATACATTCCGAGACCTATTCTCTCATGATCGATACACTGGCAACGGATGATCAGAAACACAAATTGTTCAATCATATAGACAATCACCCGGGAACAAGGGCGAAAGCCGATTGGGCAATGAAATATATGGAAGCTAAAAAGGGATGTGTTAAAAACTTTTCGGAACGGTTGGTAGCCTTCGCGTGCGTCGAAGGGATCATGTTCTCATCGTCTTTCTGTGCTCTATACTGGTTGAAAAACCGTGGCTTATGTCCCGGGCTTACCTTCAGCAATGAGCTGATATCGAGAGACGAAGGTTTACACCGTGATTTCGCTGTGGCAATGTACAAGATGTGTCCAAAACTACCACGAAAACGTATTTTGGAAATTGTCAACAGTGCGGTGGATGTAGAGATGGAGTTTGTCAACCACTCTCTGCCTGAAAACTTGAAAGCGATGAACAAGAACATGATGCACCAGTACGTTCAGTTTGTGGCCGACCATTTACTGAATGCATTGGGATACAACAAATTTTACAAGGTGAGCAATCCATTTCCATTTATGGACATGATATCACTGGAAGGTAAAACTAATTTTTTTGAGAGACGCGTAGGAGAGTACGCCAGACCAACAGCCATGTCTTTTGGTATGGACGACTCGTTTTAATATTTTTAATTATAAATATAACTGATGTGTTTTAAAATGGATTTTCTCTTCTCAAGTATAGAATCTTTTATTGTTGAATACTCTGATGGATATCTAACCCCGTTTACACAAGGAGGGTTTTCTAAAGTTTACAAATATGATAATAAGATTTACATTGTTCAACCGTACAATGAAGCTGTGGAAGTAATATATGATAAGTTACAACTGTTGCGAGATCAAAACCATATACTTTTACCCACCGATACTTCTTTTGTATTGAAGGATAAAAATGATAACGATGAAGAATTGGTGTTGGAGTTCGAGCCGTGTAGTGGTGATTTATTTCTGGATAAAATGGACAAAGGATCCGAAGTTGCTTTAAACAGTATAAGAGATCATTTATCAGAATATGATGAACAGTTTCAAAAGATGGAAGCTCTTGTTAAAAGCATCCACAAATTGGGAATCCATACTATGGATATAAAACCCAGCAATATGTTATTTTGTGAAAATAATATTATCAAAATGACCGATTTCGGCGGTAGTAAGTATTATGATGGACAGCGATGGAAAGGTAAAGGTGCAGGTACGCAAGGTTATGTCGCAGGTAACTGGGACGGTACAGAACTGGACGATTATCAGGAAGATTTGTTTGCATTGTATTTATCGTTTGTAGAAATTATAGAGCCGAAACCATTGGAATCGAAGGCATATCAATATAGGAAAGGTATTGATCGCGTTAAGAATATGAGTAAGCAGACGACTAACGTTTTTTCATTAAAATGGTTACAAAAAATGAAGGAAATAATCAATTATAAAGTCAAAACAAATATAAGAAATCCAAAGAAACGTAGAAATAGCAGACGAATTAGTATAAGTGATTTGAAAAAATTGAACAGGTCTCTTTTAAAATTCTAAATAATTAAACGTACTTTACAACGTAGTTGATCACTCCATACTCTTCGAGGATGATTTGCCCATGCTATATCATGGTTTAACACGGTATAATCTTTTTTCGGTATTTCGTAGAATATATATCGGTATCCTCTTTCCAGCGGATCATTCACCTGACGTCCAATGACCGAAGTATAATTATAAATTTTACCTTTATCTTTTAATAATAAGTTTTTAATTTTAATAATTTCTTCGTTTCGTTGAACATACATTAATCCACCATCGGTCATGATAGCATCGAAATACTTTTCACCATAGGTATTCAATATCTCCAGCCATGTACCAGTGTCAAATATTTCTCCGCATATATCCGCATCTTCTATATCCAGTGTTTTAAATTCGTGTGGGAAACTAGAAGGTACTTCATCAGGTCTAACACCCACTAGAAGCCACATTTGAAAAAATTTGTGTTGCTTAAATAGTCTTGTTTGTATTCTCTTAGTGTCATGCGATGTATCTCGGCAAGCTTGTTCTCTAATTCGCGTATCTTTAACTTTAATTGAAAATTCTCCTGACGAAGATCATTCTCGTAATGCCTATGCTGGGTCTGTAATAGTTCCTCTGGTTCCATATATTTAATATTGAAGAGTATTTATTTATACCCCAATTTAATAATAATGTCGAGAAAGAAGCGTGTATCATTTTTGGATCCAACTTATTACACGAGTGTAAGAACGGATGATGATAGGGGTAAAGAATTTAAAACGGCTACTGATAGCAATGATAGTACCACAATGGCACTCGAAAGAACCAAAGAAGCAAACGAACGTACTGAATGGGCACTAATACGAACTGAAATGGCCAACCGTAGAACTCTCATGGCATATGTACGTACAGCTCTGGCTGTAGCCGCCTTGTCGCGTTCCGAAGATTCATCATTCATTGCATGGACCGGTATTATATTTATAGTCATGGCTCTTATGGATTATTCGTATATATATTTGAAGTCTTATGGTCGGGGATACAAATCTATAATGGATATGATACGGATATTAACATATTTCACACCAGTTCTCGTGGCAGCCATCAGTATATACGCCTTAGGACTACGAGCATCATAGACACATTTCCGTGGGGTGGCGGTCGATATCAGTAGTAATACCCGCGCGCCTACGGCTCATACCGGCACAACCAATAAAAATATCTAAACAATAGTATTCATCACATGCGAAACATTTACTCAGTGTATCTACATCTCTATTCTGTTCCATCCCCAACATGGCTTCCCATAAACATGGAAAGAAACAGTGTTCTCTATCGCAGTCTACATTCAACAACCAACAATCGCGACAATCGGGTGTCAGACCTGCATCTTCATCGAAACATTTGATAGCGTCTTCCCGCCCACCGAAGACATCGCGAATGGCACATGCTTTGGCTATTCCGGTCAGTGTGTCCCTCTTGTCATAGTAAACATTGTAATCCTGTTCCGTTGAACATTTCCCGCACAGACCACAGTGTACACGACTGGTGTATCGTATGCTACAATTGCCTTCAACCTTGTTATCATATTCGTATATGGGAGGTTCGTAGAGATGATATGCAATATTTAAAATGTTGAACAACGTCGCCACGACGATCAGAAAAACTATCACGCACTTCCATGCTGTGCACCATGTAGTGGTACCTTCGGTATCGGTATCGGTATCGGCACCTTTCATATAAAAATAAAAATATCTATATTTATATTATAATTCCATTTTCATCGATACTCTGTATAGTGTAAAAATTGGTATGAACAATCGGTACACTAATATATAGGGATCCCATGTGCGTTCTAAATTTTAAGTCTTTCCAGACTACGCCTTCTGGTAGCACATAATCCAAAATGACCTCGCCGTGCGTAAGTGGAATACCGTCTAGCGAGGTTTCTTTTACTATAATACTATGACCATCGGTTTGACAGTCGTAGGCCATTAATTTAGTGAGTGGCACCTGTAACTCGAGACTCGACTTCGGTTGCTGGCAACAGACCACACCCACCAACATACATACCAACAGTACACGTAACCACATTTTTACTTACACGCAGAGATATATTTATACCCCAAACCATGTCTAAAACACCTTGCCAAAAACGTCGTAGAGTAGATTGTCATGTCGTCGAGATCCTAACACGTCAGATTGAGGAACAGCAGCGTGAGATCGACGAGTTGCGTACTTATAAACGTAAATATTACGAATTGAAGGAGAGTAGTTACAAACCAAATTTAACCATTGAAATACCAGACTACACACCAGAAGAATGGTCGCCACTATCACCGTCATACAGTGGTGCCTCACCGCAGTCTGAGAACTATCCGGAAGCGCCACTCGGTTACCGATACTTGTGGGATGAACAGTGTCAGTGGAAACTGGAAGCACACGATAATGAAGCAACCATGATTCAAAAGTTATGGAGAGGGTACAGTGTACGCAAAACTATATGTATACACTCATGGATTATTGAAAGAGGAATGTACGGTGATCATACCATAAGATATTGTGTCAAATGCGGCGATGAAGATGGGTGTCCATAGGTATAAATACTCTGATATTTCTAACATATGTTTAAATATTGTGTATGGTACTCACTTAAACCTCAACATATAATTCACAAGCAGATATCCCTGTACGCAAAAGCATTCGGGACTGCTTCCTTTCCAGCTCATATCACCATTCGCCACACCCTTGAATACGAGGAAGCCGAACGCGTGTTTAAACATTTCAAGATGATGAACAATTTATATTCGTTTTCTCCATCTGGTAAACCGAAAATGACTTATGCAAAGATTGATGACAATGATTTCTATTCCATTGAACAGCCCGTATGCATAAACGATGTCGGTGTTAAAGACTTGCATTTGTCCTTGGCATATCGTATAGGAAAAGAGTTCAGTCCTGCCGAACTGGCCATTGTTTCAGAAATACCGAGTATAAAGAAGGAAGACATATACATTTCTTTGGCGGACTGCTCTTCGGATGATCCCCAGCAGTGGAATATATTGAGTATATAAATTAAATATGTTTATTCATATGACAGAATGTTATGTATGTTATGAACCTTGTACAGACCCGGCACCTTGCAAGTGTAAAACACTGTATGTACACCCATCGTGTATACTTATTATGCAATTGTACGGTCAGAGCGAATGTGGTGTATGCAAAACGCCGTATTCAACCGAAAACTCTATGGAATTTATGGAAGAGGAAATAGAACCCCCAGTATCACATTTACCTCCGTGTTGTTGTGTATGTGTACCAACGCCTTGTAGATCAATGTATTATGTCTCCGAATACGACGAATTTCTAGACGTCTTTAGATACGTGTTCATCGGTATACTGACCATGACCTTTGTACATTTCATCAGCAGTCCGAATATTTTAGACTTTTCAGAGGACTGGCCGGCACTTGTAATTATAGGATTCTTGTTAATTATCATCGGTAGTTTAGTTGCGCAAAGACTAAAGACGCAACCGCATAGTGTGCGTCCACGTATACATCGTGGTATTGAGGATCCATAGTCATATACGTCACAACATCGCCGCATATAAGAGATACGTATAGATAAGACTGTAAAATACTATACGAACCCACGAGTGTACATAACAACAGGAAGAAAAGCATTCCTAGTGGGTAAAATATAAAATAATTTCTGTCTGATAGAAACATCGTCTCATTACTCGAGGCATTGTACAAAACTTTTTCCCGTTCTGTCATTTCTCTCGGTTTCTTTTTATTCTTCCGTATTTCTCTGTAATTTATAATCCCCAACTGTGTTTCTCTGCTGGAGCTTGTTGTTTCCAATAAATATAGACGGTTGGAATTGAAACAACTTTCGTGGAATCGATTTTCCATGTCTTCTTCAAATACATTGAGATGCAAATGTGCGACACGAAACTGCGGCATTTTTTCATCTATAGATTCTTCTATTTTTGCAAGACGTTTCTCTGCAAATTTTATGGTGAAGAACAACTCCTTGTACAAGAACATGTAGACAAGACCGGCCACGGCAATAAATAATGCGTCCGTACCGAGGAATATGGCCATGTGGAAGAAGAACTGCCATAACTGTTTCCAACGAACGTACCTCTTTTCCATGACGAAATATAAATACATCATATGTACTCTCGACTGAATCATAACAAGGTAATACAGCATCATAACGGGGAAGAAATAGAAGAAAGTCGTCTTTACAAATCTAAGATGGTTCGTTAGCATTAGGAAGCATAACATACCATAGTAAAGAAATAGTAGACTGTTCTTTACAAATAATAACATCTAACCAATGTAAAATGTACTTATATAGTATTTAAGTCAATAATCTATATTGTATATGCAAAATATCATTCTAGTGGGTGATAGTGCTGTCGGAAAATCATCTTTTGTACTCAAGCTGACACGAGATGCGTTCACCGAGAGTTACATATCGACTGTTGCAAAAGAAATGGTTACAATAGATGATGTTATTATACACGATACAGCTAGTAACTCTAGGTTTAAAGAGTTATGTCGCGAATATTATAAACATGCAAATGCAGCGCTTGTATTTTACGATGTCCATAATGCGAATAGGGAAAAAATTATGCGGTGGATAAGCGAGCTTAGATCAGAGAATAGTCAAATACCGATCATGGTGATAGGAAACAAAATAGATTTGGGTAAGTACAAGGAAATAAACTTCGGTGACATAAAGACCATGTACATATCTTGTAAAACGGGTGAAAATGTAAATGTGGTCATGAAAGAAATAAAACAAATTATGACTAAAACTTTACCGCCTGAAAACCAGCTATCATGGACTGGGTGGGCGTACTCGTATTGTTACTTACAGTGATAAAATTTTCCGAGCCACCTACATACACCCAACCTTTTGAATCGCGTACAAATACCTGTGGCACTGTACTGGCATACTCTTTTAGAATTTTGTATGCTTCTAACAGCTTCGTGGCCTCTTTCTGTTTAAACAATGGTTGTTTTATATTTTCAGGTGATACAAAAGATTTCGTTCGTAAATCCAATACACTCGTTTTGTACTTTGCTGATTCTGCCGCCGCTGCCTTGCTAAACCTACAGTAGTTTTTTACGTACATGAAAACCTCCTGTATATCTTTTGGTTCACCGGGATTGCCTTTGCAATTTTCTATACACGCGATAAGACCATCCATTTGATATGTGTATTCAATATTTATATACTATAAAATATTCTTCATATGTAATAAATGTTACCAACATGGGCTCATGCGTATTCTCATTACATGCATTTTAGATGTGATGATGAAACCTATCGAAATATTCGAGTTAGTTCTGTCAGAAAAAAGATGAAAACCCTTTTAAACGGTAAGATTTTTAAAGTAAAAGCGGGTGCATTGGAAGATATAGAGGGAGAGCCAAATAATATTTTTCAATATACACTTACTGAAGTGGCCTGTTATCTGTATTCTAAACGGAAGATACGTAAAAACGCAAAAGAACCATCTACGTTTTCAGTTACGTTTATTGTTGCCGATATCGAATATACTTATGAGAATAGAAAAGATGGTATACTATATCAAGCCCTTAAGTCGGTGCAAAATCTTCAAGGAGAAATAGCACATGAAGAGGTTGAAATAGAAGGTAAAGAAGACTGGTTTGATAAGGTATTTAATTACCCCGGCGATAATGAACCGACCGACCCAGTAGTAGAACCAGACGACCCCTTACAGATGATGAATTTTGGAATAAAAATTTACAATCTGGATAAAATCGTAGATCTTACTTTTAAAAGTAGAGAAATAGTATGTAAAATTGAAGACAATATGAGAGTGGGCGGTGAGCTCGTAGACGATGTATGGGTGACATTCCGAGGGGTAACAGAAAAGTTGGATCGAAATAACAACCAATGGTTGATAGATTTCATTAGTTTTTACAAGAGATACGAAGTCTCAGAAAACCGCAATGAAGAACAAATGTTTGATGATTATAAAAAATATGTTAAGAAAACGAGAGATCTTATATGGCAGGTAAAAGAATTTCAGAAGATCATAGGTAGGAAGTTTGGGCAGCTTCGCGCACCGGAACCCGCACCGGGCGATGAAACTAAAGAGAATGTTGCCGATGTCACCGAAATCACCACTCCGGTGTCAGAAATTGATTTGACTGACTTCGAAAAAGAACTAATGAAAAATATTAGTGATTCAAACGAAGGAGTGTCGTGCATAGACGCCTATACTATTACCGAGAATCGCAAATACTGGAAAAAGGGAAATGCGCATATTATTGAGTCTGATGGTGGGGGTAATGTAATATTATCGTCTGAAAATAAAGATACGGTTTATTCCTACGAAATACTAAACGGTGAAGAATTAGATAATGACAGACCTTTTAAACCACTAAAGTCTACTAAAAATCAATGGGTATACGATTCGGATATTAAGAAAATAAAATCATCTACCGAAGATTGTAAAAGCAATAGTGAATATATTCGCGAGGAAGCCAAAGAAATATTAAAAACACCGGGTTTTGGTGGCAGATTTAAACCGGATCCATGGCAGTTACATAGCTTGAAATTAGCAGGTGATAAAATACTACTTGGACATCGACCCGGATTTGGAAAAACGATAAACAGTATTTTACTAGCTGAAAAACTCAGAAATACACGTGATCCAAAGCCCCTAATATATATAGTGGCTCCGGATAGGAAATTGGTGAGACACTGGGTAGAAGAATTGGATCGATTGGGATTCGAAAAGGACCATTACATATGGTCTACTTACAAACATTTAGCGTTATCGCAATCTAGACCAGACTACCCGGAGTATCGACATGTAGATCCAAATGAACTTAAACGCTTGTATACTAAAGATACGAAAAAAAGTCCATTGTATAGGGCCAGTGACAAGGACTTGCGTCATTGTATGATTTGTGATCGCAGCTATAACGAACGGGATGCATTGAAAATGTTTACCGGTGATACTCAAGATAAACTGAAAAGGGTATGGACACTTGCTAAAAATGCGGAAAGAGGCGTTCGTCATACCGTGTTTGAACAAAAAAATGTTAGTGTAACCATAGATTTTTACTGGAATTTGGTTGAAGACAAGATATTCTTTTCCTGTAACAAATGCGGCAAAGAAGCAAGATTTTTAACCGGTTTTAGACCGCGCAAGATTATATCCGAGTCTTATGAGACACAAGATGAAACCGTAGAAGATTATGTTGAAGAGGAATCGAAACAATTTGAAAAATATTATCAGGAAGTAAAACGAATTGCAGGATATACTGGAGATGAAATAAAACCGGTTTCATATCTAAAAGAATTGATTCGTAAACGTGTCGAACAAGCTCCGCCGACACGCAAACTTCCGTATATAAAACAGGGAAACCATGTATGGCATATGTATCGTGCGCCACCGGATTGTATTATAATATGTGATGAGATACACAAATATGTCAAAGATACACGTTCGTTGTATTTGCAAACAATATGGAAGTATATATTAAGCTGTCAACAAAGTATTTTGGCCTCTGCTACGCCCATAGAAGCAAAAAATGAACTCAGTCAGTTATATTTGCTTACTGAACTTTTGCGAACAAAGAGAGACTATTGGAACGATGTACCGCTGTATAACAATAAACGATACAACGGTATATTCATGCCGCCGTGGTATCCATTTCGGCCATTTGAAACCCTTTCTGACATGTATGAGTATGCATCACGAATGAAAAATAAATTTTCAAGATTTAATACAGTTCCAGATATAGATGTCGCAGTGAAGCAACTTGACCACAAAAAAGCAAATGATAGAAAATATGAAATTGATGCAACAAATTTGATGAATCTTTACATGGGGATACTAAATAATGACAGCAAATTGAAAAAAAATCAATGGATACTGAAAAAAGAAGGAGGAAATACATTGCTTACATTCAACAAAAAATACTACAAAAAATTTGTAGACGAAGCCTTGAAACGTCTTTACGATGTTCAAAATAAACCCAGAGAAAAAGCCTTTCCAGATTTAGTAACCACAGGTGATGGATACAGGAATATAAAACTAGATTTGTATCGTCTTCTTTTGATTGATAAACCACCCAATTCTGAACTAAGATTTAAAATTAGCAATTTGGATATTGATAAGAGGTATAAAATCACCATGAGCAAGGATAAACATTCGCTTCTTGTAGAAGAAGATGATGTTGGCGAATACGATAACAAGTATATATTAAATTTGGAAAGATTTATACTTTGCAACCAGTATTCCGACAAGGGCTTAATTTCGATCGCCTTTAAAGAAAGGGATAAAAAGAATAAAGAATTTAAAAGTGTTAATCCGCTTAGAACCATAGTTGCAAATTATACTGAAAATAGTGCAACTAAAAGATACATCCCATGTGCTAAAAAGTTGCAATCCGATAGACAAGAAACGAAAGAAATAATTGAAGATTTCAAGATGAAATGGAAGCTTGCAGCTAGGTTTAAATACAAGAGAAAAGAGAAGTTCTTAAAGGATGCAGAAAAAGATATGGAGAAGCTTCCCGATATGGAACCCGCAGAACGACGAAAGATAATTAAATATTTACAAGATATCGACAAGTTCGCAGAGGATACCTTAAAAGACATAAATGGGTTACAGTGGCTGTATGTTCATCCAACATATCAATCAAACAACACATGGTATAATGGAATTCCATATATTCCAAACTTGTTGGGAAGTAAAGTGATGGCAATAGCAGTAGAAATCGAAGATCAGGTACGTAAAGGTAAAAACGTTATGGTATATCACGACAAGGTTGAAATGCTGAGAATGGTTCAAAGAGCTTTAATCATGAGAAAGCATCGTCTGGTTAATGATCTGATAGAGACCGCGACATTACCCGAAAATATAACACCTGAAGAAGCAGAAGCAAAAGATTATATATTTGATAACGATGAACTTAAACAACATGCACAGGAACAAGCCTTAAAAAGATGGAAGCGTTTAGAAGGAAAGCACGAGGAATGGATACGGACACAGAATACCGAATACAAATATTTCGATGAGTATATCGATAAGTTGCAGGAATTGAAATTAAACGACTATGATAAATTAAAGATAATAAATGACCAATGTTTGGAAGTCGTGGGTGATATATGCTTCCTTATTCGATATAGGAAATCGGAAGGTGGATTAAATGATACGGATGCATTGAATCTTGCAACCACTATTAATGACATCTCATTTTATATCGAGTTTGCATGGCGTCGTGAAAATGAAAGCATGATAAAAGAAAATCATATGAGGGGGAAAAAATTAATAGATGGCGCTAGACTAATAAGCGATATAATAAAAGGAAAAATTACACTGGATAGAAAAAATAAGATTTTAGAATGTCTAGAGGTATTTGATTATTTAGAAACCACCAATGATTTGTCAGATAGAATGAAAATCATTAGAGACGCTTGTAAACCATATTACTTACGAGGTCTGTACAAGATAATGACGAAAAAGAGGATGAAACAATACAATACCGATTATTACAAGTATAAAAAAAAATGGGTTTTAAAAGAAAAAACAGAAATAACAGATGAGCTTTATGATAAACTCACCACTGATCAAAAGAAGTTATTTAAGAAAAAGAAAGATGATGATATACCTCAAGATTTGCCCGATGAACTGAAATTTAAAGAAGATTTAATAGTTGATAAGTTACGAAACAAATCTTTATTGAAGATTATCAAACAAAAGTACGGCAAATATATACCGGATATTGATGATATGAAAAGTAACACAGAAATAGATAATGACATACCAATCAAAAACGTACAAGAAAGGTGCATAAAATATTATTTGGAATATAATCCCGCTGGATCAAATATATTTAAAGGGTTTTTCAAGAAAAAGGGGAGGTCTTATAAAGATGAATTTCTGGAGAAATGGAATGCCAAAAAGAAGAAAAATGGAAATATAATACAAAGATTTCGTATGCCATCCATTTCTTTGCCCGATTATAGAAATCACAACTCATTGGACAAAATTAAAACATTGAAGATGGACAATAATCATATATTTAAAAATGACATGTTTAAAGGCAACAGTCCAAAAAAGTATAAAAAAGGCAATGTGACAATACTTCAATATGAGGTAGAAACTAAATTTTTACAAAAATTTCCGTCAGAAATTAAAACAGAAACCGATATGTTTATATTTTGTATATGGGTACAGACATATTTGATATATTTATATGACCAAGCTAAGGATCAATTAAGTAAAATCAAAAGTATTGATCAATATGCCAGTGTTTTGAATGAAATGAACGACAATCCATACTTGTCTAATATTAAAAGTCAAAAGAAAATATATATGAACAAAAATGAAATGAACGCACGCAATGACTTTTTGAAGGAGATGAGACCACGTTTGAACGGAATGTCTAAAAAGGATAGAATTTTTTGTGCAATACTTGAAGGTACCGCCGTGAAAACTGTAGACTATCCAAAATATGTAAAAGCCTTTTCCGAAGGCTATGTAGATTGTCTTTTTGTTTCTGATGCGGGCATAGAAGGAGTAGATTATAAATCGTGTTCACCGTCATATATGATTTGCATAGATCCTGTTAAGTCTGCTGGTAAACAAGACCAGTTCAATGGAAGAACGGTAAGACGTAATTCTCATAAAAATCTACCACCAGAAATGAGAAAAGTCGAATACATATCTTTTTGTTCTAGCGGTGTTACGGTTCTAGAGAATATGCAAAAAGAAGATAACGATGACGGTGGAGAAGACTATAGTATATCGACACTAGAAGAAAAAGTAAAAGAGATGGACAAGGACAAACGCCCCAAAAGCGTAGACGAAATATTGGACTTAAAGAAACTAAAGTTACAGTTGAGATCCATGATTCGTCAGAAAAAAGCTGACAAAGAAAGAACAAAGGCCCTGAAAGAAATAATAAAATTGCGGCGTGAAATTGTGAATCAAATTTATGATGATGAAAAGCATACGTATACGGTTGAAAACTTCGATGGTGTAAAATGGCAAGAGATCGGCAAACTAGAAAATGAAGTCACCATGTATGGTTTGGAAGAAAAACTGAGAGAAACGGTGAAACCGTATAACAAAGAGTTTGCTAAATATTTAAGAGTGGAAGAAGATCTGTCCACAAACAAAACTTTTACGCCTAAAAAATACACTGAAAAAGAAATCATGATTGATTTATTGCCAAACAATCCCGACAATATGGGCGATGGTGATTTACGAGAAATGTTACAAAGACAAGAAGAAAACTTTAAAAGCGATGAATCTGTTTTAAATTACAAATGGGAATATGAAAATTTTGCATTGGATCCGGGTATCAATGAGTTACGAGAAAAGCTAGGTTGTGGTAAAATCAGTATAAATAATCAGCGTAGTCGAAATGCAACTGGAATTACAGATCCATGTCTTTCTTCTCGTCCAACAGAAGCGATATCAACAATAAAAGAACCGGAAAATAAAAAATGGAACACATATTTTGACAATTATGTGAACATATCTCATGTCCCAGTTTACAATAATTTTGCTTTCCTTTCTGTGGAGGAATATTTGTTGTATCAACTTAAAATAAAAAATGAAAAGGAATCTAGAACAAAAGATCTTGAGAAAGAAAAAAATAAGTTGAACACAGAGATTGAAAGCATTAGAAAATATAGAGATAGAAGAAAAGAGAGACAAGTTTTGAGAAAAAAGGTATCTGTAATAAACAATGAGATAAAAATAATAGAAAAAGAAGTAGACGACAAAATGAGTTTAAAAGGTCGTTATTATTGTTACGGCTGTAATAGACATTCGACAAATAGAAATGAATGTAGCTTTTGTAAACTTCCATTGGTTGAAAATGATAAATATTTATACTACCATCTCATGGAACCAGTAAGTAAAATCAAAAAGAGTACTGCTGAAAAGTATAAATACTACACAAAAAATACCGTGCGTAGAGAAGAAGCAAAAATCAGACGTGTCTACAGGGATAGAGTTGAGATGGTTCTCTCACTTAACTCTATCGAGCATCAGATTAAGCAACACGGTGATAGGACATACAAGTTTTCGTTTCTAGAGAATGATGGAAACGAAGTAGCGTTTTATAAACGTTTAAAACGCGACGATTTCCGCGAACCAGACGGTACATGGATTGACATGATAAAAAACCCCGACATCCAGTTGCATAAGGAGATATGTGATAAATATGAAAAGGACGAAGTACCTAGATTTAAAGGCAAACCAAAAATATACAAAAGGTCTAAGGTTGATACGAGACAAAAAGCGAAAGAAAAAAAGGTCATCAACGAAGCCATTGTAAAGCAGTTGAAATCACTTTATGATAAAGATCTAACAGCTGAAGAGAAAAAACGTCTTCAAGATTTGGAAGAAAATTTTCCAGATGAATCTGCTATGGCTTTAACACCAGAAGAACAAGAAGACAGTGATTTTGACGAGGAGGAAGGTTCAGAATTGGATAAAGAGGATGAAATTCAAGAAATTATAGACAGTAATTTGTCAGCAGAGAATAAGTGGCTACAAATATCTATTTTATTGGACGGTGACGCACTCACAGATAAATATGCAAAAAAGGCACTGAAAAGTAATGGTCTGGAAATTGATTTAAATGAATATGACGAGATGCCTACAGACCCAGACGGTAATTGCTTTTATCATGCTGTTATAGCAGCAAGTAAAGATAAAGGGTTAGAACTCGGTAACAGGATTCAAACCCCGGATGAGCTTCGACGGGAATTATATGACAACTTCGACGAGAATATACCAGCGGGTTTAGAACTTTTGTCGGAAGAAGTTAAAACCCGAATTTATGGGGGTATTGGTAATGCAAAACCGGAGCATTGGGGTGGTGATATTGAAGCAGCCCTTATCCAAAAAATTTTTGGGTTGAGTATTACGATAGTAGAGGGTAACAAAATTGTCAATGGACAAAAGGTAGTTGACGACGGCATTATATTAGTATGGAAACATAGAATTCATTACGATTGGTTAAAACCAAAGAATGGAGCGTCATCAGATCAATCCATAGATTCTGAAGAATACATGAGCGACGACTCAATACAATCAGAATATTAATTAATAACTAATCTACATAAAGGACATGTATTATTTACTCTAAACCATTGTTGTATACAGTGATGATGAAAAGTATGGTTGCAAGCCAGCGTTTGGCGAACGGCCGTGTCTTCCTCTCTACATATTGGACATAATACCGCGCGGGTGATAGGTAAACCCACGGTCTGTTCATGTGGTACAATATCCAACACTTTTCGTGCTTCCAGATTCAATATGTACAATGCTCTCGGTATGCTAAAGCGAGGGTATCTGGAATTGATTCGATCCTGTATAATGCTCTTGTATGCATGATAGCTGTATTTGTCCAGCCATTTTTGTATCTCCTCCTGTACCTGAATTGGCCGAACATCTACCGGTATCCAAATTTCCATTTGTTTAAAAGCATTGTCTATTTATACTATTTTTTCATATCCATTCGAAAGTTCTGATATTTTCGAACTAAGAAGTTTTCTTCTACATGATACACCCAACTGTTCAAAAAGGGTCGTTCCAACCATACCACATCCACATAGATTTTGTCCATTTGCTCATTGCACTCGTCCCATTCTTTCGCTGCATCGTCGGAACAAAAGGTAATCACCAAATATTTCACATCGTCTCCTTCAATAACGGCCTTCGCCACCCTAGAATACCCACAGTAGAGATACAGCGATTTATCTTCCTTGTATTTCTTATGCAATGCGTATGCGTAAACTTCGTGTTTGAATCTAGACATTGGATTGCCTTCTTTAAATTCTTCCTTCAATTCGTACTTGTCGTTTTCTTTCTGACGAGAGTATAGGTAGAAATCGGAAGACCAGTATGATCCCATTTCTTAGAAATCATGTGACTTAAATAGTTTTCTCGCAGTGTTACATCTTGCCATCGCATTCTTAATATTAAGAGGAAATGGATAATCACGCGGCATACCTGAGGGGGAATACTCGTACCAACCATCTGGGTTATCTTGTTTCGGTATATGGTACACGATGGATGCCACGAAGAGCGCTGATGTCAACACAAGAAAGACCAGAGACAGCGCGTCCATCTCACTGACCGACCATTCCACGAGTGCGAAAAGATAAGTATATGCCATCCTAGAATAAAAGTAGTCTCGAATTTGACGATTGACATCCTTTGATTTATCCGCCGGCAATCGTATAAAATAGTAAATAGCGCAGCATCCAATACCCAACAATACTTGCCATAAGTTCGATGTAGAACAATAGGCCATGACACATACCAAATGAACAGGAAAGGACATTAATTTTTCACCGAATTTCTGAACTAGTTTTATATTGATACCAAGACACAGAAAAGCAACAAGAGATAAAACATGTTGATTCCATTGGTTTCTAAAGGCACACACCAGCCACAGAGCCAGACGCTGTATATGCAAAAGACGATTAATTTCAACCATAGTTAGCTTGTATGGAAAGTGAAATATGACCAGAAGGTGCGTCGCCAAATGAATAAGTATTGTCAGGAAGGAGAATATATACCCATGAACAAAATAAAACAAGCAGATAATTGTCCATGGTAATAGGGATGCAGGGTACACAGACTCGTATAGAATATTCATTTGTATATTATATTTTTGTATTTATATTGAATTCAGAATTAATCACACTCTACGATATGAGGACCAGCAGGGAAACTCTCGAAAAGCTGACGCAAAGACTCCTTGTTTGGCTTAAGTTCGGCAACTTTCATGCGCTGACCGTTGTACATGCGAACTTCAACTGTATCATCACCGTTCATGTATGCCTTTAGCTTCTCCATGTATCTGGCCTTACCTTTCATTGCTCTTGCTTCGATTTGCTCGGTTTCACCCTTGAAGGCAATCAAATGCTGAAGCGTTTTTGCGTCTTCAATGGCCATACCTTCTAGTTTATCCATAAAGTCTTTTTTGTGGTCTGTCTTACAGTCGGCCTTTTTGCAATCTTCACAAACCTCTTCATATTCCGCCTCTACGGCAGGTTCCATTTCCTCTGCTAACAAATCGTCGAGTTCGTCCGCAGGTGATTCCTCCGTTACCTCTAATTTAGGTGCCTCGGCTGCCTTAGGTACCGCCTTAGGTACCTCCTTCGGAACTACCACAGTCGTTTGCACTAACTTGCGCTTTCTACCTAGAAAGTTATGAACTATAAAGTCGTTTGGACCCATTTCTTTACGTGCTTTTTCTACAGCCTTTTCCAATTCGCGATTTTCTTCGATATTCGAACCAAATTTCTTATTGTAAGCCGCTATGCTCATGAATTTAACGCCCGGTGGTCGTAGATGGTCAATGTACGATTTCGCCGTTTGAGTCATTTATTGTGTCAATATGTAGTATATATACTTAAAAAGAATTATTTAAATGACATCTGGACGTACACGAAGAATTCAATTTTCACGAGTAAGAATAAACTCACCAGCTAGAGAGGATGGTTTTCCAGAAGAAGAAAGTCTAGGCGCAGTTATGCCACCTGAGGAACCTAGAGGCGCATATTTTTATATCAATTGGATCGCTATCGCCGCTCATTTCTTCAATGCTATGGCAATGACCGCTATATATGCACAGAGAGACCAATTGGCAATACCGTACACTGAAAATCTTGTTGCGTGGACACCAAAGGAAGAAAATTCTACATGTCCTATATCCAGCCGTGAAGTTGAAACCTCTAATAATGGGGTATTCTGTATTGGACCGAAACAAGCTGTATTCGACTGCGACGGTGAAGTATGTGCATTGGACTATGGTGCATTGATTATATCTTTCCATGTCTTATCATTCGTATTCCAGTTGATGGCCGCAGTATCCGATTGGGACTGGTTTCAACGAGGATGGACCATTAAATGCCGCGGAAAAGAAGTTGCTCTGTGTAAGGGCTGTTGCGGTTACAAGTATTCGGAGATGATTATGAATAGTAAAAACCCACTTCGATTCATAGAGTATAGCATCAGCGCCTCCATTATGTTGATGATCATAGCACTCATCAATGGCATCAGTGATATTCACCTTCTCTTCTGTATCGCTATATTGACCGCTTCTTGTCAGTTGTGTGGCCTCGTGGTCGAGTATTTAGACGACAAGGAACAATTGTTATTAAAATGGGTTAACCATTTAAATGGATGGATTACCTTTTGCTCCGCTTATTGGTGTATATATAGAGCATTCGATGCTTCCGTTCAAGATGGGAAAAATTATGACCCACCGGTGGCACCTCCTGATTTTGTATACGTCATTGTATTTGCGCTATTCGCATTGTATGCCTCCTTTGGTATGGTACAGTTGTCAGAGCTATGTTGCATAACATCTGCCTTTAATTGCTGCTGTAAAAACGAATGTTGTCGAGCAAACGGAATGTGGCAGTGTTGTCCTGCCTTGCGAAAAGATGATCGGTGTAACCCGGTTTATAAAGAGATGGTTTATGTTATTCTATCCCTAGCTGCAAAAACGGTACTCGGATGGATCTTGTTTATTAATGTTTTAATGGCATAGTATAAATATATTTATTATATATCATAATGAAACGTACTACCTACTTTTCCGATGATTCCGACGATGATAAATCACATGTACATAAATCTGATATTAAAATTTTACTACTGGGAGATAAAAGGGTGGGAAAGAGTGCATTCATAGAAAAGCTCACCAAAAAGTACTTTACACTCTATTATAAACCGACAAAAAATATAGAAATACATAGAAAAATACGTGTAGCGGACATGAGTATATGCTTTTGGGATGTACCCTCCCATATTAAATATCATTTTAAACTGGATACGCTACATGCAGATGTTGTCCTACTTATGTTTGATACCATGAGGCCCTTTACAAAAGAGGCTGTCATGAAACAGTGGGAGGCGATTCACCCCCAGCTTGAAAAATTACCCTATGTCTTTCTCGTAGGTATTCGTACACCCCGTACAATAGATTCAGGGACCATTTATATCGACAACATGACCGGCGAGGGATTAGGCTTGCTTATGTACAAGATACGAGAAGTGTGTCAAACTTGAGTAGACAACCATGCAAATCCTTCATCAATACCGTTCCCTGTCGTGGCGGTCGATTCGCACACTTTCCATGCCGAAGTATGACGCATGATCCTATGTAAATCGAGAATTCTTGCTAGCTCGCGTGTAGAGGTCGCATTGGGTAAATCTTGCTTGTTGGCAAATATTAAAAATACACAGTTTTTTAAGTAACTATGTTCCGTCAGTTTTACCAACTCATCACCTACTTGTTGAAACCGTCTTCTATCATTACTATCCACCACAAAGACTACCGCGTCTGCATTCTCAAAATAATTATGCCACAGTTTTCGTATCTTGTCCTGACCACCTATGTCCCACCCTATAAAATTAAGGTTGCCAAATTGTATGTGTTCACAATTGAAACCAATAGTCGGTACTGTTACCATATTATCGCCATACTTTAGTCTGTTCATGATGGTGGTCTTACCCGAGGCATCCAAACCCAATATTAAAATCGACGCCTCGCGGTTACCATAGACCCAATCGGAAAATACCGTGAGTATACCTCCCATTTTATAGGATTCGTATACTATTTATATATACAAATGATCCAAAATCCTTGCTACGCCGGCACTTACCAAATAGTAAAAAGAAAAAGTAAGTATATATAGGGATGGTTATTAACATATAAAATGTCCGCCAACCTAGCTTCTTCAGCCGCAACTGGTATGAGCGCTTCTACCGATGTATCCATTGGTACCAACACGACCGGTGAAAATGCTCACCCACTAACTAACTTTTTTGGTCCTATTCAAGGCCACCACGAATCTCTACGGGCAGACGATCGTCTTTCACACGAAACGTACAACTTGCCGCGCGCTTATGTAGGGAAAAATAAATATTTGGAGGAAACCCTAGACTTTATGATCCGTAAAGAGGACGAATTTTACACGAGATCACTTTTGCCATGGGAATTCACCGATGACTTACACATTTCATGGGAGATTTTTTCCTTTAACAGGACTCTTGCTGATCTAGTCCCTCATCAGGGTTTACCTAGGTTTGTCACGCAAGAAAGTGAACAACACACCGATAATTTGCTACGCAGAGGTTTAGCATTTATCATTGAGCATTCAAGAATTAGATCTATGTCTGTTTAGATCTAATTGACCAGTGCAGAAAAGCGTCCGGCTTTAACGCGAGTTAAAGATCAAACGGTTAGTCTCCATGGAGACAGGCGCTAGTTGCGAAAGCAGCGACACTTCCAAATTGCGGGGAACCCCTTAGAGCTTATACTACTACTTGCTTGCCGAAAGGTTTGCAAGGATCACAGGTAATTCCTGTTCTCGAGTAATAAGGTATAAGATTGGGCAATCCGCAGCCTACTGCTACCTCCGCTATGATAGGACATGCAGATGGTTCAGAGACTAGATGTTAGTGGGTCTGAGGTGATCAAATCAATCACCGATGAAGGCTTAAGGTATAGTCCGGCTTGTGAGGAAACTTACAAGAGTAGACCGGGATTCTACAAAACAGAACGTGGGAAACGCCATTTCTCATTAAATTTACAGCAAATCACCGATGCCGTGCATACTACATGCTATTTCGGTGTCATCCATGCATTGCTAGGCGGTAAGTCGTATTACCGCGAATGGAGACGCAAATTCGGAAGACAAGTAGCCCGACGTAACGATCTTTTCCGTGAAGAACGCAAGCGATGGGCAATCGTGCAAAAATCACGGGACGGTCTGTACATCCTAGATGCCGAATTGAAGCACGAATTAAAACGCGAAGGAGTGGTACCCAATTTATACGTATTTCCCGATAAACTTGGAATATACGTAAATATGGTTTCCGGTGATGCTTTGTCGTACAAAGAACGCGGCCCAGAAGCCATCACCAACAGAAACTCTGGCGATCAGGTATCTACCTTCCGAGGTCTTCCAGTATTCGAGGCACAAGCCTTCGATGTTGAGTTTACTTCAGAACCAGTTGATCTGATGATCCGTGAAAGACAATGCGGTGAATATTTCTTTCTTCCAGCAGGCGGTGAAATTATGATCTACTCGGCAGACTCGGATCGTTTTGAGAAGATTGTTGCCGATGATGAAATGGCAGCTAAAGCCATCAAAAAAGATGATAAAGTCGAGTCAGATCGAACCAACGGGACCAGCGCGATACAAAAAAAAGCCGAATTAGGTTACATCCTTTTCCGACCTTTCCAGACTTACCGTATGGCCAGTGCGATTTTGGCTAAGGGTGGAAGTGAATTAGGTAGCACATATCACGGACATCATGACTTCATGCTCAGTGATGACATTTTAAGGAAAGTGCATGTCGGCCACTATACATTTTACAGTAAGTCGGTTGTGAAAAGACCTAAAAATTATATCATCATCGAAGATATCTTTTCGCAGGGTTATGTAGGAGGAGAAGGCGTAGAAGTATACTCTGTAGATGATTTTCAACGCGACATGGAAGACGGTCAATTGGGTAAAGGTGGAAGACCAAGTATCATTGCCGTGGCAAGTCAGATGCCAGAAAGCGATGTACTGGACATCACCGGACGATTCCACCAAACGGTATACGATATCTTTAGTGACAATGGTTCTTCTCAAGAACACTATAAACATTCTTCCTCGGTATACAGCGCATTGGGTCTGACCATGATCGAACCATACCGTCATAATATCATGGATGAATACATTCAGCGTGTACAGCGATTTAACACGGTATGTTTCCGCGGTATGCAGTATACACAAGTTACAGATAAAGATGGTAATACAAGCTTCAAATTAACGCAATTGAACACCGGACATTGGGGAGAAAATGTGTATCCGGGTGTACGCAAAGTGAGGGAGGGTGAAAATTCCTTCATGAAACAGTGTCATTACGACTTAGATCGATTTTAACTATATAAATAAGAAACTATAATATAAATGGAAACTCAATATTTAAAACTTTTACATACTCTACTTACAAAAGGCGAACGCCGTCCCACACGTTCTGGGATGGTCTATTCCATGTTTGGTCACACGCTCGACTTTGATCTCTCTCAATCCTTTCCTCTATTGACTACCAAAAAGATGTATTTCAAAGGTATCGTCGAAGAACTGGCATGGTTTCTACGTGGTAGCACCGATGTATCCGAGTTACGTGACAAAGGTGTCCATATATGGGACGGAAATACGGAGAAACGGGAGTACGATGCCGGACCGGTCTATGGCTTTCAGTGGAGGCATTTTGGAGCACCCTATACCGGATGTAAGAAAGACTACAGTGGTAAAGGACAAGACCAGATCAAACGGGTCATTGAACTCCTGAAATTAAACCCTACCAGCAGGCGTATACTACTGAGTGGTTGGAACCCACAGCAGCAACACGAGATGGCTCTCCCTCCCTGTCATGTCTCCTATCAGTTTTATGTAGACTCGAAGAACAAATTACACTGTCAGATGTATCAACGCTCTGCCGATGTATTTCTCGGACTGCCATTCAACATCGCTTCGACCGCCTTGCTGACCCACCTCTTGGCACACGAGTGCAAGCGGGAAGTGGGTACCATGCGTATTATTATTGGCGATGCTCACCTATATGAGGATCATGCCGGGGTGGCTGCACTACAGATTCAGCGTGTCCCTCATGCGCCTCCAACCTTATCCGTAGAACGTGAAAGGGATGGTCTATGGGGTGTAAAGATGTCAGAAATTAAGGTACATGGATACAAATGTCATGACCGACTCAAGGCGAAGATGGCAGTTTAAGGTTTTTCTACCCCCTACCTACTCCCAGAAATAAAACATTTTTTTGACCATTTAACTCCACATGCTGTGTGCATGTTAATAATATAGGACAATATGTGTACTTATTAATGTAGATATAAAAAATATGT
>MDTA01141340.1_pt1 | contig 28462 bp, 27 predicted proteins | sample 811151 | NCBI WGS metagenome assembly MDTA01 (sample SAMN05326648, study PRJNA326480) | marine metagenome | isolation source: seawater | place: Indian Ocean: South | collected 2010 | reverse complement strand
GGGTTCGGGTTCGGGTTCGGGTTCGGGCTCGGGTTCGGGCTCGGGTTCGGGCTCGGGTTCGGGCTCGGGTTCGGGCTCGGGTTCTTCTAATACAGTAATTGTAATTAGATGTTCAAGATAGGCATTAGAACCATCGCCTACACGTATATTAAAACTAACATCTCCTATTATTCCGCTTTCGGGAATATATGTTAATGAAGAATCTATTATAGACAATTCGCCGGATAATGTAGTTATCAAGGAATAAGATATGTCATAGTCGTCGTAATCAATGGTAGAAAAATATCTAGAAAGGTCTATTTCCAGTGTTTGATCGGATATATTTTGATAAAATCCATATTCCTTTGTTCCATATACCGTAAATCCTGGTATATTTTCTACAATATAAGGCGCGTCGTTAATTCCGCTTATATCTACATAAATTTTCTGAGTTTTTGTTTGCGTTGTGTCGTTTATATTTGTTGCGGTTATTCTAATTTCTCTTGGACCACTATTTCCAATATGATCGGTGTTGTAATTATCATCTGGATTGTATACTAAATTGTTGTTGTTTAGTTCTAGTTGACCGTTTTCCGACGTATAGGAGTAGGTTAACTCATTCGAAAGTCCGATATCTGCAAAATAATTATGAATATTATATAGATTTAATGATGTGTCTTCATCAATTGTATAATATGTATGAATAACGTAAATTGTAAAATTAATATAATTTGTTGATCCATCTATTGTTGTTACATTTAAACAAACGTCGTATGATTCTGCATCTCCTCCCAGAGATTCGGTTGTTTCTCCGGTTAATGAAGGATTTCCAAATAAAATATCCCCCGGTATTGTATCTTCATAACTAATAGATAACCAACCATAATCGTCGTTAAGTGTGAAACTCAAATCATTAAAAAATCGGATACTTGGGTTGTAGTAGAAGGTGCTATTTTTTTCTACGGTTTTTGGAATAGGTTCGCTAAATTCTAATGCTGGAACTAATATCATAGATAATTCATTTGTATCAGTATCAGTTGTTCTGGACATCGTTGTGATATTTGGGTTTAATGTTCTGCTTAAAGAATAAATTTCGTTACTACTAGATGATGTCGTAGGTCCAATAGTTATTTTTAAATCTACAGCGGTATCATAGCCTACATTTAAGTTTTCTATTTTAAAGGCTTCGTTTCTCCCATAACTATATATTCCACCCGATAACGGCATTTTTATATATTATGTTATGATATTTGAATACAATACTTAAACGTCATATAAGTATGAAATATCTGTCTACTAACCAGTAGGATCACCATCAACCTCAACACCTCCAGCGGTTCCACTTTCACTAGTATCGTTTTTGATTGTAATAGTTATATTATACGAGGGATCCGTTAATCTTTCATATGTAGGATTAAACAATTTGTATTCATATTTTATATCTGGAAATGATGAGTAGGACTCGAATGTGAGACTTATAGCACCAGATTGAGCTAATATATATACATTAGTAGGATCGTCGAACATATTTGATGCCGGATATTCTTCTTTAACAAAAACAACAACAACTCCCTCTGTAAAAGATACATCATAGGTTAAATATACTATTGGTTCCTCTTCTGGAAGAATTACTTTTTCTGGACAACATCCTAATGTTATGGACTTTGTAAGATAATTTGGATTAGTAGAAGTATTGTAAGAAAGCGCCATATTTTTTTGGTTTTCACTTAAATGATTTTGATCGGCATGACATATTATTGCAGATTGAGCTTTGCGATTTATTTTTTCGTTTGCTGACAAATTATCACGACGAAAATCATGACGAAAATCAGAAGCATTTGTGTTTATATATTTTTCGCCAACTGGATTTTGCTTTCTTTCTAAAAGTTGTGTATTTGTTAATGAAGGTATACTTGTCAATATTTTTTTAGGAACAATGCATGTATTCTTATCGTAGCCCATTTTACAACCTTTTCTAATTGTAGGAATCAATGCTTTATTGTTTGAACATATATTACCCGAGCTCACATTTTCTCCACCGGGCGCATTTATTGTAGCGATGAGTTTCCCAGGATACTTGGATGCCCCGTTATAGCTTGTGCTAGAATATTGTTTTCGGTAATGTTTTATTGGTCTAGCCTTAAATGACCTGTTTATAGAAGGATTAGGGACATTTTTTACCAATTTTGCACTATAACTGAAAATATTTTCAGTGCATGAGCTTTTCACGCACGCGCTTTCAGTTATAGTCATATATTATATGCAATTAAATTAATCACAGTTTTCAAAAATTATTGCGGCTTTTAAATTTATTAGGCGCCGCTCATAACTATTGTATTTCTGTTTTGCTTGATTTTGTATATATTTGTCTCTGGGTTCGCACCACATACCCCTTAATTTTTTTGTCTGATTTATATATGTTGAAGATGATGTGGTTTTTTTCTTGAAAATCAATTCCTTTTTCATATCAGGCGTCATTAACATAGTAGTGCAACTAGACATTTATATTATAGTTACATTAATTTATTTGTGTAATCGGTTTTTTCATATTCATTTATATAATCTAATAACGTCATCCAATCGTGTGTTTCAAAGTGAATATTGTGTGTATCGCATATGGGACACGTGTAACTAATATGTGTATTTGTTTGTGAATGTCCCATATGTATATACCAGTCCCCGTTTTTTAGATGTTCGCCGCAATATTTACACCAAATTACACTGTATTTATATTTAGGTGGGCGCGGCTTGAGAAAACTATAAATATGCCTATATATTTCATCGGGAAGCCCGTTCATATACTATAAATATAAAACAACCATAGACTACTATCGCATTACTACTTCTTGATAATATACATGAGCCAAAACAAAGCCTAATACAAATGGACTACTATACCATTTCTTCATCATACTATTGTCCATTGATACTGCTATTGCAGTGGTAATTAGTAATAAGCCGCTAGATATACGAGGACGCGCTTTTAAAATATTGATATTTTTATGATATTGGTGTGGAACATGCCATAACGTTAAAAAAGTGTATACCAAATAAGGTGTAAAACTACTAGTTGCTAATAAAAAAGAAAGGGCCGCATATTTAATCGTTTTTTGTTTTATAAAATCAAATTGATGTCTCCAATGCCATAACGAGGCTATTACCAATAATGTAATCGGGAGAACATCTTTACTAATATAACGATTAATTATATCCACTCCGCCAACGGAAAAAAAATTTACAGCGGCATAGGTTTTCATTTTATTATTATTTAATGCGTGAATAACATCTATACAACCATGTGGAACAACCACCGCAGACATTACTTTCGGCACTATATTTTTTAATTGACTTGATGGGATTATCATTTCTAGTTTTATTGTTCTTTCTTTAATTCACTTTAAGTAAAGAATGAAGTTATAGATTTTGTGTCCATGTTACTTTCTACAATAAATCTATCAAATAAAATTTTTTGAACGACTTTATTTTTTATTTGTTCTTCTTTTTTTCGGAAACTATCTGCACTTAGTGTGTTTTTGGCAATTTCTATTTCTTTGTTAATTTTCCTTTTCCAAGTTATTTTTGTCTTTAATGCGGGCAAATCGAACAAAACTAGACTATATATTTGCAAGATAGGTTTCATAATTTGATTTGTGATGTAATGCGCGTAATCAATACGAAGTTTGTTTTCTAAAATATAAGAGGGGGATTCTATTTTGTCCCCCTGAAGTTTCGATTTTGTCTTTGAAATTATATATGCATATGGGATACGATCGCCGGGTCCAGGTTTATTACCAGGATCGCGCTGCCCCATTCTGTCTGCTAAAACCTTATGTGCTATTTGCTGCGGATTTTTATATCCGCTTCTCAACGATTTTGTAATTAAAAACTTATCAAATCCACATTTACCTTGTAATATTTCTTCTAAAGACTTATCTAAGAAAAGCAGAGATTTTTGAATATCTTTATCTTTCATTAAAATATCGATAATGCCTCCATATATTTCTTTTACTACAGGAGCATTGTCGCGGCGTTTTAAAACAATCCCCATACTTTTACATTTACATTTATCTACATCTGTCTCATAAAGCATTCCTACGTATCTTTTTTTTGATAATAGGCAAAAGGGCATGAATGTTTTTTCATATTCCAGGTCGTGAGGAGCTTTCAAGAATTTCGTTGCGAGATCTCCCGCTTCTTGTGCTAATTCGATTGTTATTGCTAACGCGTCCTTTCCACGGATATTTTCTCCGGTTTCATAATTTTTCAAATTAAAGGTGAAGAAAACCGAATCTGTGTCCCCATAGATGTATTCGGCGTTTGTTTTAACTTTTCCATAATCTTTGGTCTCACAAACCGCATCTCCATATACCCCTTCGATGAGGTTTTTCGCATAAATGAGTAATTTACGTCCGGTTGCTGTAGTGCAGGCCGCTACGTCTTTTTCGTAAAACGCGCTTGTTTTTGCACCACATTGTCCATACAAAGAATTTGCCGTTAATTTGATTGAAAGTTGTCGCTTATCTAGAATATTTTTCATAAAAGGATCGCTTTCTTTTGCTCCTTGTTTCTTGGTTGCTTTACGCGATTGTAGTAATTCTTGTAATACAGACGGAAGAATCGCCATACCATCCTTTATTTTTGCAAATCTGCATGTCTTTGTGCCATTTTTTATTTTTTGGGCGGCGGCTTTTGGCGATTTTCGCTCATATTTATATGTGTCGTAGGTTACATCAACGTAGCTATAATTGGGCAAATTATCGTATATGAAGTCGCCGTTTTGTTTCATTACACCGGTTGTGGCAATTAAGTTACCTTCTAGGTCATATTCCTTTGTCCAAACCTTACTGGAATGACACAAATTCTCACTAATCATTGACGAAGGATACAGTGAGCTATAATCCACACACGCAACAGGATTATCTAAATATAGATTGCATTTTGGTTCCAATACAATTGCTCCTTCGTAACCTTCGTCGTTCCCCATTGAGCTTTTCAGGGTTGGCATAAGAGTGTCTTTTTCGCGACATTTTTTTGCTATGAAACTCGTCAATTTTATACCTTGGCCACGAAGAACCAAGAAACTAAAAGGCACACTACATAACTTCGACATCTCAATTAATCCTGTTAAAATATCAATCTTATTTAGTAGATTATGGACAAGATTACAATCCTGAATACAATATTTTGCAATTATTGCACGATCTTTGTCGCTTCCATTTGTAAGTGCGAAAATATCTTTTGGCGTGACGTCGTCTTTCGCCAGACACCATCTTAGAGTTTTTTTATCGTTAAAAACTAATGATTTATTAATAATAAAATAACCATCGTCATTATTTATTTCATAAATTTTGAACTTAGCACCGTTTTCTACATATTCATTGGTATGACCAATTTCTTGAAAATGCACAAATGAATTTTTTTCTAAGCCGTATAAATTTTTGCTGTATATTTTGGTGGATTCTTCGCCGACTTTTTCGGTTTTCTTTATATTGTCGCCAATAAAGTAGCCGGCCACATTATCCAGTTTATATGAGTCTAAGTTATAGTCTCTTCTAAAATAATTATACAAATCTATTTGCACACGACCGGGCATATTTATATATTTTAAATTATGCTGTCCACTTGCAAGTATAGAAATACTTTCTTGTATTTTGTATTCGCCCGATTTTTCTTTCGTTCCACAAATTTCGTCATTATTTCTGGAAAGTTGTAAAAACCTATTTACACAATTTGTTTGACAAGCACGAATAAACATAAACTCATAATCAAAACCAAATATGTTATAACCGATTATGATATCTGGATCTTCTTTTTTTATAAGTTTCGTCCATTCTAGCAGTACTTCGCGTTCTGTATTGCACGTTACGATTTCCGAGTTTTCTACTTCCTCGTCTAATGAATGACATCCGTTCAAAACAATAACGTGATTTTTGTATACTTCGTCACTGCCGCTGTTCATAAAGGTAGAGCCAATAAATGTTACTATATCTCCTTTAATTTCTGGAAGATAATTTGTCAGTAAGTTATTGAGCATAGTAGTTTTGTCTTCTTTTGTGAGTTTTTTCTCGTTGAGAAAGGATATAATATCATTACTATATTCAACCGGCTTAGACCGTTTGTAGCCGTCATATTCGTCATCGCTATCTATCGTGTGTAACATCGTTTCAATGTTGTTTTGTTTTTGTGTATTTGCTGCACCAATATTTGAAATATTCAATAATTTGTCAACTTTTGCCTCGATGCTTTCTTTTGTTACATCCGTTTTCGGGTAAACGAGGCTAATATTTTCAACATTAACTATATTTTTTGAAAACGGTAAGCCGAATGCATAATACAGAATATTTCTGAATATTTCGTGAGTAATATTATTTGTATTTGTATAATCAACAATTTCATTTGACAACTTACTGTAGGTTTTCATGGGAAGAGGAAAGTCCCCGTGACTACTACTAGCCTCAATATCAAAACTGCAAATTTTATATGGCACCGGGTCGTCGCTGAAAATAGGATTAACGTTCAAATGGCTCGTAGTGAATTCAAACTTGCAGTTTGTTTTACGTGTATTTTCTTTTTGTTCGCCAATTGATATCCAACCCGATGGTGATATATTTCGTTCGTGGAAAAACCGCAAAAGTGGTGGAATGTGTCCTTCATATAATTCTATTTTTGCGCCTTTATACCGAATCCCTCCTGGTTTAAGTGCTCGATTTTCCCCAGTTGTATACCAAATATTTTTTACATTATTGAATGCGCGATTACTTTGCATATAAAGTTTTATAAAATTATGCTTTTCGCCTCCGTCAAAGCCATATAATTTTTTGTGCTGAACCATTTCGTATTTGAATACAATTGTTTTTTTATATGTCAATTGACCATTTATATATTCTACAAAAAGTCGCATGTCTTTAGATGTCCATTTTTGCGGAACCTTTACATAAAAGTATGGAAGATAATCGTCGATAATGGCACAATAGGTATTTCGGTTTTTATCTAATCCAAATAGCTGGATTACAAATTTATAAGAGGTAGTCATGTAATCGTCGCCTTCTTCGGGTTCTTCGTTGAATTCGTCATCATAAGTTTTAAAATCCAACAATTTAAATTCTTTTGTCATTTATTCTATTTATTATCATTGTTTTAACTAGTATTCAATTTTTTTATTGTCGAATATAGAAAAATAATATACGCATAGTCTATATACTTATATTATGAGCGAGGCTTTGCATAATGAAAAAGTCTTCAAATGGGCTACTGATGAGTTAAATGTTTTAAAAAAACAAATAGCCAAAGAGTGTATAATTTGTGATTTAATAGTTGAAGATAAAGATGAGATAATTAAGCATTTATATTATGGCGATGATGATGAAAAAGCCAAAGATAAATATAAAACATACAGAAAAGCCTTTCGTAAAAAAAATCCCACCTCAAAACTTACCGTAAAACAAATAAATATTCGACTCAGTCAAATTACTAATTTGAGCGTGATTTTTAAATCGGTTTATTTAAATGAAAATTCTACTATGGAAATGCGAGATGTAGCAAAAGAGTCGCTTGATATATTGAACAAAATAAAAAACCTTTATTATACAAATATTCAAAGTGGTTACATTACAAATGTTAATATGAACGCGCGTTTGGGTAATGATTATTTAGAAATCATTCTTTTTGTATTTGTTCCAGCTTCTTTCATAACTGGATATTATGGTATGAATTTTACATCTATGGGTAATCCCGGCAAAAACTACGATAAAGGGGGGTTGTTGACGTCAAAATATGGTCATTATTGGGCGATTTTGTTGATTATTTTATTAACCGCCTTTTCATATACATTGGTGACTAATAGTTTCTTTAGTAAAGATATTAAATTAGTAAACACAATTAAGAAATTAAACACCTATTACAACTTATCCGTTAGTGAAGATGGATTTTAAATATTTATTGTCGTCTAAAAAAACCACATTACTGTATTGTTCTAATGATTCTTTGGTTGTTTTATTGTCAATATAGTTTCCGAGGTCAACAACCGCCGATCTTAATATAGAACCCGCAAAAATAGAATAACACGCAATTCTAAACCCTTTCCATTTACGTTCTTTTGGATAACCCATGAAGCCACCAATGCCTTCGATTATATCGAATTTATTTTCCGATTTTTCGTCGTCGCCGTCATTATTATTTGGTGTAAATTGTTTACTTGTTAATTGATTATTACGATATTTTGGTAAAAAAACGTTTGTATTTGAAGATAAAAAGCCATGTGTCGTGTATAGGAGAGATAAGTATATTAGTTTCATTTTGTAAAGATATAACGTTGTCTTTAAATGGTAGGATTTTCTATTTTTCATTTTTGTTTTTTGTTTTTTTAGTTTTTTGTTTTGTGAAATTTTTTAAAGCATTTAAAATGAAAAATAGTGTTTAAATAGCGATGCAAAATATGATTTACTGTAATAATTGTGGTAGATTAGGACACCAATATCATCAATGTAAATTGCCAATAACCAGTTACGGTGTTATAGCAATAAAAATAGAACCAGATAAAACTATTAAATATTTATTTGTAAGGCGAAAAGACTCATTAGGCTATGTTGATTTTCTCAGAGGAAAATATCCGCTGTATAACATTTATTTTATAAAAAATGTTTTGTCTGAGATGACAAACCGAGAAAAAATACAATTATATAATGAGGATTTTAAAACATTATGGGAAAATCTTTGGGGGGAAACCGCAAAAACGGGGAGTTTTCAACGCGTTGAAGAAAAAAACGCATGCGACAAACTCCGATCATTGAGAGAAGGAATAAAAATTTACAATTGTAAAACGCAAAAAAATGATATTGTATATTTACAAGATCTCATTACAAGTGTAAATACTAATTGGAATGAGCCGGAGTGGGGGTTTCCAAAAGGACGTAGAAATCATCTTGAATGCGACATTGAATGTGCATTAAGAGAATGGGAAGAAGAAAGCGGATTAACTAGAAAAAATTTGAATTTAATACAAAATTTGGCGTCTTTTGAAGAAACCTTTATGGGGTCGAATTATAAATCGTATAAACACAAGTATTATGTTGCATTATACAATGAAAATATAGCAAACACCGATACAGATTTTGACAAAACGGAAATAGGTAAATTAGAATGGAAAGATTTTGATAGTGGAATAAAATGCATACGCCCGTATAATACTGAAAAAATTAAATTATTGATGCGTGTAAATAATATGATTACTAATTATATACTATGAATTTAAAATTTATAATTTTAATTGGCACGATTTTTCTAACGGTAAATGCATATTATGATAATGAATATGTAGAATTGTTGAAAAGTTGGAAGAAATATTACATTATGGGTGGATATTTATTTGTCGGGGGCTCTATATTGTACTACATAAACAAATATCCATCTGATGGATATAATTTAGTAAAACATGGCACGGGATTATTACAAGCCATGCCGCTTGACAAAAACTCTAGAGATATAATAACGCCCTTGTTAAGTAGCGCTATGCCACATGTCGCCCCGGCGAAAATAAATGTTCAAGAGAGAAATTACTTTGACACCGGGCAAAAGTCGCATAGTGGATCTACAAAACGCAGTGTTAGCGAGACTAAGAAGAAATTTGTCGCTTCTCAGCAAGGATGGTTGTGTGCACATTGCGGATGTCAACTTCCCGCATGGTATGAAGTAGATCATATCACACGTCTTCAACATGGGGGGTCTAATGAAATAGATAACTTAGAAGCATTATGTCGTGATTGCCATGGTAAAAAAACAACTATAGAAAATCTATAAATATTATTAATTTAAATATAATATCATTTTTATTAACTATAATGTATTAATGGGAAATGTGCAAACGATTAATAAAGTAACTTACGAAACTATTCAAGAAATTTCTCTCCATCGCCGAGATACATTCATGATTTGCACGATTTCTAGTGAAAAAGAGAAATACGTAATTTTAAATACCGTTCCTATTTCCAAAGAAGAATCAATTATAAACGATTTGATTGTTAATAGGCAATTCCAGAAAAAAATAATTATATACGGGGAAAATATGTATGATGAACGAATAATAAAAAAGTATAATCAACTGAAAACATTCGGTTTTCAAAATTGTTATATATATTTCGGTGGACTATTTGAATGGATTTTGTTACAAGATGTCTATGGCACTGAACTGTTTCCAACAAATAGTATTTCTATAAACGGTTGCTTAGATTTCAAACCTTAACAATGAAAGCATAATATAAAGAGAACTAACTTTATATTAATGTATAATGAGTGAAAATCTACCGGTTGCAACTGCAGTAGATGATACACCAAATGAAAATGTTCAACGAGCAATTATAACAAACAACACTATTACTCCTACCACCGATTTAAATTTAAACATTAAAAATAAACTGGGATTATGTTCTGGTGGATTATTTTGTTTGAATATAATTTATTTATTTATGAGTATTTATTATTTTTTTCTTAGATTGGGTATAATTGTTGTATGTCACTATTATGGTATTGAAAAGGAGAATTTATATTTTTTAAACGCTTACATGCGAGCTCTTTATTTTGACATTTTAGTAGGAAAGGTGATTTTGATATTCTTATGGATAAAAAAAGGTTACATGTTTTTGATATGTTTCGAGTTATTTCAAATAATATTTGAATATAGGAAAATTCTTTGTGTATTTGAATACAAGAGATATATTCAAGAAAGAGCCCAACTTAATAATCCAATTGATGCTCAAATTATTATATTATAGCAAATTTCTTAATTAAATGAAAGTTTAATGGTTTCTAAATTTTTGATAATAACACTAAAACATTCATTTAATATCGCAATCAAATCGCCACTTGACATATCTTCTACAAATATGACTCTGATTAACGAATCGGATTTGTGTGGATGTTCTTTAAGGAAGCTTACAAAAGAAATGGTTTTGTCTTCCAATACGCATTTTTGATAAATTGTGTGCTCGATAATTTTTCCAATAGTATACGACTCGTTTATAAGATTAATATCGAAACAATATTTTGAATACGAATTGTTTTTGTTAATTTCGTATGACAAATTATAATTTGTATCTGCCTCTTGGGATGCAAGAATTTTTATTTTATTGATTAAAACACCACATGCGATATTTACAAGATCTTTACATGGATAAATATTTAAGCTGGTTAATTTGAATTGAAACGAGTCTTCCACAAAATACCGATGAGCATTTAAATTATACCAATCGCGCTCGGCCGCTTCTAATTCCCCCTCATCATAATTATCGTCGCTTTTTAGTTTATTGATATATTTTTCAAAATGTGTGCTGAGTTCTTCTTGTGGGACAATTGTATTTGTAAAAGATACACAACTTGCCACATTAAACATAGAATTTACTTTTGCTGAACCTATTGAAAGTTTGCATTCGAATTCGAGTTCTTCTCCAATAATAGAGGCCGATTTGTTTTCGTTATTAGTATAACCGGGTCTTAATCTTACAAAATCGATATAGGATTTGGAAATTGGATTACTTGGAAACATTGCATCCCTAATACTTTCTGGTAAAAAATCCCCCGTTGCCTCATTATAAATTTTGAAATCTTTTGTTGTAACATATTCGATTTCTGTGCTAGTATTTACACGTTTCACCTTTACTGTTAAGTTTTGGACAGGAATATTTGCAGGGTTTATCATAATTGGAATACATCCTAGTCGGTGTTTTAATATTTCATTATTAAATCTGGTTGTATTTTTGGTAATGATGCAGTCGCTTTCGTCATATGGGAATGTTTTGAAAATTGCACACGGAATATCCGATGTAATAGTTCGTCTAATCCCATTTACATAAGATACATTGATGTTACTTATATTAAATAACAAAGTGTCTCCGTCTTCTTTTAATGATGTAATCATAATCTATATATTATTATAGACGAATATATTTAATTCAATTTTTTATATTTTTCTTTTGTGTTTTAGGTATAAAAACATCTTCTATTTCTTAATATATGCCTAATATTTTGTATTATAGCACAAATTGTCCTGTTTGTAATAATTTATTAAGCGACCTTGCAAAAGATAAATATGAGAATACGCTTTTTTTTTCGGTTGATTCGCGGGAAGTTGTTGATAATAAAACGTATTTAATTTTATCAAACGGATCACGTGTTTTGTTGCCGGTTCATGTGACATGTGTTCCATCATTACTTTTAATAGACGATACAACTCAAAAAAATACTTTGATAACAGGTAAAGAAATTCTTAAATATTTCGGCGAAACTACCGATAAACAAAAAGAAGAAGATATAGAATTGAAACCTTTTGTTTTAGGAACAAAAACGGGGGAGATTGTTTCGGATTCTTTCAGTTTTTTAGATACGTCGGCGGATGATTTGCTAGCTAATGGAAATGGTGGTTTAAAGCAATTGCATAATTATACAACCTTAGATGAAATACATAAAATTGTGACACCTCCTGAAAATTACACTCCTAATACTATAGGAAATGATGAAAATAATATGGATAATTTAATTAAACAGCGAGAAAATGAAATAAAAATGTAATAATACTTAAAAAATAATATCCAATAAATATCATATGACAAGTAAAAGTGATATTAAAAAAGTATGTTTGACAAATTATTTAAATCAATTGTCTGGATTTGTTGAGGATCTTTTGATTATATGTCCTAGTGATCAAGATCTAGCGAAGGCAAAAACATACATTTCTACAATGTCTACAATGAATCCAAAAGCATTACTACAATTATGGCACACGTCAATCAGTTTAAAATATAATGAAGAAATAGAAAAGGGCGACATCACATTTGCAATTAAAAAAGATTACACCGACGACGTTAAGGCTACTGGCACAGAAGACGAAGAATATTTTTTACAAATAATTGTAAAAGTGAAGGGTATATTACAAACCCTAGATAAAGACCAAATCAATATCATTTTTAAATATTTAAAAAATATCACTAAATTAACTATTTTGTATAATCAATAAGGATTTTTTCTGTTAAATACATTTAAATATAAGAATGAATTTATTAATATAATTAAAAATGTCCCCTTCTGATAAATTTAAAAATCTAATTACGGATTTTTTAGAAGACTTACTAGCGGTTTTTCCGGAATTTGTAAAAAAAGAAGAAAGTATTGATTACGAAAAGTATTATGTTTTTTGTAAAGATGTTTATCCAAAGCATTTCTTTGATATTCTCTACAAAAATGAGAATATGTTTACCGACGACTTTACTTTGTTACCAAATGTAAACTTTAAAGAAATATTTAACAATGATATATCGGACGAATCAAAAAATAAAATTTGGCAATATTTGCAGTTAATTATGCTTACAATTACAAATGATATAGATAACTCTAGCGATTTTGGAGAAGCTTCGAGATTATTCGATTTATTAGACACAAACGATTTCAAAGAAAAATTAGCAGAAACTTTTAAAAACGTTAATACAGATAGCTTTACAGATATGTCTGACGTATGTTTTGATGACTTTTCGGCGGAATTTATGAATGGCTTATCTGGAGAATCTTTTGCGGATTCGTCCTTCAATCCCGAGACCATTCATGAACATATATCTAAATTAATGAACGGGAAAATTGGTAATTTGGCTAAAGAATTGGCAACAGATACCCTAGAAGATCTCCAAATAGATTCTAGCAATAGTAATTCAAAAGAGTTATTTGAGTCGCTTGTTAAAGACCCGACAAAATTAGCAGAAATGATGAAAAAGATAGGTGATAAATTGGACAAAAAAATGAAATCGGGGGAATTAAGTCAACAAGAGATAATGAGTGAAGCGTCGGAAATGTTTAAAAATATGAAAAATATGCCCGGATTTGAGGAGATGTTTAACAAAATGGCAAAAGGAAAGGCCGGTAGAAATGGTCGTGCGCCGTCAATGAATGCAGTTGAATCTCTTTTGGAAAAGAATATGAGAGAGTCAAAGCAAAGACAGAAAATGTTGGAAAGATTAGAACAAAAACGAACCCAAAAAGAAGAAGTCGAATCACACAAAGTGAATAATAGTGAATCAAATATCGCCTATACGGACGAAGAAATAATAAAAAGTTTCTCTGATGTAATATCTAATGCTGAACCGACATCAAAACCAAAAAACAGTGCGGCACAAAAGGGTAAGAAAGCTAAACAAAAAAAAAAGAAATGAAAGAATGAAAGAATAAAAGAAATGAAAGAATAAAAGAAATGAAATTTAAAATATTATGTATTAAAAAATATATAATATTATATATTAAAATGGAATCTCAATTTTGGTTAGAGAACCCAAATGTATTAGTAGAGTCGCATAGTATATGGCCAACTGAGACTATGACATCGGTAGAAAAATACAACTCTATCACACGTTTAATGTTGATATTAACCGTTATTGGATTTGTGGCAACGAAATCTTACAACATTCTAGTGGTAACTTTGTGTTTTATGGTTATTGTGGTTTATTTGCATTATGCTAATAAAAAATTATTTAGTGGATTTAGCACACAAGATCCGTTGTCAATTATTAAAGGAACAACGGATGTTTCAACAACCAATAATCCATTTTGTAATGTTCAATACGGTGTAGACCCTGATAAAAAACCAGCCCCTCCTGCATATGATAGCACGGTTAAGGAGTCTATTAAACAAAATGTAGTCGACGCGATAATAAAAACAAATGAATCGAACGAAGATATTCAAAAAGTTTTCGCCGACGAAGAAGGGGAAAAACAATTTGATGCATCATTAAGGAATTTTTATTCAATGCCTAATACCGAAATTCCAAATGATCAAAAAGCATTCACAGACTTCTGTTATGGCGATTTAGATAACCCAGTGAAGGATCCTGAAAATAAAAATGCTAATGAATATGAAACGGACCAGTAAAAATTATCTATGTATATATAAAATGTTCAATAAACATACTAGAGTTCACAACGATAGTATTATTGAAACAGAAACCGACTTTATTAACCGTAAAAAAATGAATTACACATTAGATTCAATTATGCAGTCGAACACCGATGCAAACGTGGCTTTACAAGAACCAGATGTTCATTATTTTGGTGTTAATGTATTAGCAAAAGAAATGGATGTAAACTCAAAGCTTTTATTAGACGAAAGCCAGTTCTCAATTGATCATAACAAGGCCACTATGAATAAGCCCACGTTTGCGGTTATGCCATACAAAGGTAAAGGACCATGTAATCCAGAAATAGAAAGCATTTTGAAAAAAGGCGAAGATTATCGCGATAAAAAATATTTTACAAAAGTCAATGAAAATAGGGGTATGGTGCTCAAAGAATATCCGCTCTTAAATAATGTTAGAGACACTTTAGCAAAACCCAGTAATTTTGTCGAATCTCCAACTTCGAAAGAATGGAGTCGCGGCGGCTTACCTACTCGCGAAATGTCAAAATATTAAATTATATAATATTATATTTATCTAATATAATAATAAATGGCTTCTACGAGAAACATTAATTCACGTGGTGTTTATTTACAGCAACTGCAAGCGAGTGAAAATAATTTCAATTATAGAACTTACGAAAATTCTCAATGCGGAATTCCCTCGAGTTGTTTAAACACATTCAAAATACCAGAATCTACACAACCAACTAGGCAAGTTAATAGAGAAATGTTGGCACATAATGCTATTGACATCGAATCATATTTAAAAGGAATTTCTTCAAACAATTTCATTAATCCAACAACTGCAGTAAAACCAAATATCAAAAGTCAATCTTATTTTAAATTTTATGAGAGAGTTCCTATGATTGATATAAATAGTATTACAAGCGATCAAGGACAAAGACCGCTTTTACATTAATTTCATTCTCTATTTTATAATCTTATTGTATATAAATAAATGTTTACTAGAACAAAAGACACCAATGAAAAAATACAATACGATTTAAATTTATTAACAAAATCAAATAATTATACATTTGGTAAACCTGGTAATGGAACTGCTCCACCGTTCATAGAAGACACACATATAAGATTACAACAATGGGGTGCAAATAAAAGACAAAATATTACAGAAATAGAACACGATTTATTTGGACAAACACGGAAACTTAATAGAGATACACCGGAAACCGAGTATTTGAAAAACGCTTATAAATCTACTGCACCGACATACAAGACCGATTCTATTAAGAACGACCATACAAAAATTAGAGATAATTTTTACGACGACCGAGAAGTGTCATTGCAAAATCCTCGCACACACATTCTTAATGAAGACCCGCAAAAAAATATAAGATATTTGAACCCTAAGAGCACAAGATATGATGAGAAGTATAATTCATAATATTATTTATTTGTTATTAACCGTGGTGCAATATTCATTGTGATAAGTTCTTGAGATAAAAGTTTATATGAATATGGGATTTTTGTTTTCGCAAAATTTGTGCGATTGTCGCACATCATACACAAGTATATGTCTTTTTTGGGATTAACACATGCTATCATGCCACATTGTTTACAAGAATAGACTTCATATTTATCTGAACAATTATACAATCTGTCCTTGGTGATTTGAGACATGCCGTGGCAAATAAGACCGTCACGTTCCATTTCTCCACACCTAAGTCCACCATCTCTGCTTCTACCTTCGGCCGGTTGACGCGTTAATCCAACCATTGGACCAATTGATCTGCTATGTTGTTTGTCTAATACCATATGTTTTAATCTTTGGTAGAAACACGGTCCAATGAAAATTTCAGTCTCTATTTGTTCTCCTGTAGTTCCATTATACATTATTTCATTTCCTTTAGATTCGTAATTTAATTTTCCTAACATAGTGCACAATTCTTTTACTGTAGTAGAACCAAAGCTAGTTCCATCCCCAAATGCACCTACCTCCAACAATACCTTACCCAACAAGGTTTCTTTTAGTTGTGCAATAGTCATACGAGAAGGAATCGCGTGAGGATTAATAATAATGTCGGGTTTCAAGCCATTTTGTGTAAAAGGCATGTCCTCTTCTGGAATTATGTTTCCAATGGTGCCTTTTTGACCATGACGCGAACTGAACTTGTCGCCAATAACCGGCTGCCTTAATGTTCGCAATTTGATTTTGCAGAAGTTATAGCCGTCGCCGTTTTTGTGCAAATAATTTTTATCTATATATGTGTCTTCGTTCGTTTTATAAGTTTTACTTTGGTCGTCATATTTGATTTTCTTTGTATTGTCGTTTTTGTTTTCTTTAATTGGCACATATTTCGCCATAATAATATCCTGATTTTTTACGATATTATTTTCTGACATAACCCCATGTTCGTTGATTTTATTATAATTTCCAAATTTCACGCCTTTTGTTTTTGTCTTATCGGGAACTCCGCGAATTTCGTCGTCGCCCGAAATTCTCTTATCTTCATCTTTTTCTGTGTGATAAACGTTTGCTTGAAAAAGTCCTCTGTCTAACGAACCCTTGTTGAACAAAATACTATCTTCCTGATTATATCCGGAGTGAGTCATGATTGCAACAATCACATTAGAACCAGATGGAATTTTGTGTAAATTCAAGAGATTCATTACACGCGTGTCTACAAGAGGCCGCATAACATATGATAAAACATATGCGGTTTTATCCATACGATGTTGATAATTTGTTACATAAACACCCATGGCTTGTTTACCCATTGCACACTGATATGTGTTTCTGGGAGATTGGTTATTTTCCGGAAATGGAATACAAGAGGCTAAAACACCGAAGATTGTGCTGGGATGTATTTCGCAATATTCATATCGCTTTACTTTTTGGTTTAGGTCTTTCCAATACATACTAATTAATGTATTGTTTTGCTCTTTGGGATCAATATATTCGATTAAAGGTTGCTCACAATTTATCGAAGAAATCATTGATAACCAGTCTAGTTTCGCCGTTTTAATAGAATTTATAGTGTCGCTTGAAACTTTTAGTTTGTTGTTGTCAACAATAAGAACCGGTCTAACCAGTCTGCCTGCATCATTGCAAATTATAATTTCTTTAGTTTTGTAATCAAAAACAATCGATGTATAAATATTAATTATATTACGACGTTTTTTTTCTTTAAGTTCTGTATAGAGCTTGAATGCATCTTTTACAAGACCTACAAAATTACCGTTAATTAATAGCTTGGCGTATTTAAATACTTGGGAATTATCCTCGCCAATGTTTAAATCATTAATGTTTACCATTGAATCTACACAGTGTTCCAATAAACATCCCGAGTAACTGTTAACTGTAATTAAAGCCATGTATGCTAGATTTTTTACAATACCAACAGAAGGACCCTCTGGTGTTTCGGCCGGACATAAATATCCCCATGTAGTATTGTGTAGTTTTCTAGGAGGAATCAATTTTCCACTTTTATCTATTGGAGTATTAATCCTTCTCAAATGACTTAGTGTAGAAACATATGTCATTCGATTTAAAACCTGAGCTACACCTACTTTATTTTGATTAATTTGTTTTATTCCAAAATCACCAGTAGCTAGTGCTCGTTTTATTCCATTTTCGATTGTGGTCGATTTTACAATCTTATAAATGTTTGTGTTATTAACAATGTTTCCAAAATCATCCGAACTTCTCCAAGAACCGTTGTTGATTTCTCTTATTGTGGCTTTTTGAATATCTTTTACCATTTTATTCAAATAATTTCTGAATAGATTATTAAGAAGAACGCCTACCGTGTCAATCCTCTTGTTTTGAAAACTGTCTCGGTCGTCACATTCTTTCCAACCCAATACGGTTTGAATAAGACGGTTCACCATATATCCCATAAAATATATCTTTTCCTGTTTAGTCTTGCAGTGAGGAAATAAATCCACCTCTAAAATTTCTTCTGTAAAATCGCGTTTCTTTTTATTTCCGGTTTCTGTAGTCATGTTTATTGGTGTATAAATACTGGCCGATGTCAACATATCCAACGCACTTTCTTGGGTTAGACACGTATTTGCATCAATAACAGATGCTTGTAAAAATTTCGCTAATTGTATATTGTTTTCATCCTTTAGATCATATAGGATAATCTGGGAAATTTGTTTATCGGATAATACATTCATAGCTCTGAACATTACAAAAACAGGAATCGGGTTTTTGAGCCGCGCCAGTTGGATGTAAATACCATAACCATGTCCATTTTGTTTAGTTGAAACCATCATATTGATTTGCTTTGGAGAAATTTGTTTGTAATCTGGTATACTTTTAATTTCCGCCGTCCACGCCCACTTAGTTGTATTTTTACACGGAAAGCAAAAGATAGTATTTTCGGCTACTCTCTCTTGTCCCAATACTGTTTTTTCCGAACCATTAATAATAAAATACCCACCCGCGTCAAAATCGCATTCTTTGTTTTCGTCATTTTCTATATTATTATACAATTTCAAATTGCAAATTGATGATTTTAACATAATTGGCATTTTTCCAATATATACATTTTTAATAACACTTTCAATAATATCATGTTTACCATTTTTATAAATTTTATATGTTATATGCAAATCTACTGTTATGGGGACACTATATGTGAAATTTCGCAATCGTGCTTCTTGCGGCATCATCATTTTTGTCGCACCATTATTTTCATAGATTTGCGGTCTGTGTAATTGCATATTGCGCATATTAATTTCAATATTCAAGGTATGCATATTTAATTCGGGATCGAAATCGTGTTCTGAATGAATATTTTTAATAGGATTAAACATATCCAATGTTAACTGCATTTGATGCTGCACAAAATAGTTATAAGAATCTATTTGATGTCTAACTAATCTATCTAAATGATGATCTTTAAAGTAGGATTCGATTATTGCCCAAGCATCGTCTTGTTTTAAATCTGACATAATATATAAAGGATTTTTTCTTTAATATTTGTTTTCAATTTTTGCGTTTCCATGAATTTTTTATTATATTGTAGGTTTTTAACATATGACTGAGAAAAAGATTGAATTTGATTCAAGTTTATGGCAAGTTGGAAGAAAAAGTCGTAAATCTACATCAATGTCTTCAAATAGAACGAGGAAAAAAAAGGTTGATGCTCCCGAATTTGATGATGCATTTTCAAATCAACTTTCCCGCTTATCCAATATTATCGAAAACAATAAAGAAAAACAACAACCGATGTGGGGGAATTTAAAAAATGGTAATTTGCCTACATACAGGACGTATATTAATAACAATCCTGGTGTTAAAACCGAAACATCCAATTATACAACAAATACCGCCGTGAATGCCGCCACGAATGCCGCCACGAATGCCGCCACGAATGCCGCCACGAATGCCGTTTTAGCTTCCGCGAGCACCGCTTTAAATGAAACAAAAACGCCCCCGAATAATAAAACACTTGGATTAAACAAAAACAAAAACCGGGCTAAAATAAGAATTCAAGGTAAAAAATCTCGCAGAAGAATAAAAAAATATATGAGAGAATTAGAGGGAGAATCCTTAACCGACATAAAAAACACTTTATACAACAATTGTCTTATTAAATGTGGCACGTCAACACCAGTAGACGTATTAAAAGAAATGTATAAATCTTCTAAATTAATAGGCGGTGTTAAAAACACAAATGGCGATGTATTAATACATAATTTCTTTGAAGCACCTATAGATAACGACGACGCTTTATAGTCAATTTATAATCTAATTCAACTTAAATATAGTATAAACATTAATTTAACATGGCAGCACATACACCACTTATTGCAGAATATTATGCGCTTACAGATAAATATATAAAAGAATATGGTAGAAAATGCGTTGTTTTTATGCAAGTTGGTTCTTTTTACGAAGTATATGGAACCGCTGAAAATTGCGAAACGCCTTTACATGATATTGCAAAAATATGCGAATTAAAAATAGCAAGTAAACACAATCCTTATTTAATGTCCGGATTCCCCTTATATCAGTTGGATAAATTTGTAAGAAAACTACAAGACGCCGCATACACGGTTGTAGTATATGTCCAAGACGAAACACAAACCAATAGAATATTTGCAAACATTTATTCGCCTGGGACATTTTTCAGCACCGAATCAGACGTAATTACCAACAGCGTTTCGTGTATATGGATATTTAATGTTAAAAGCCACTACATAATAGGTATGGCTAATATTGATATTATTACTGGACAAAGCGTATTATATGAGTGTAAGGAGCAGATTTTGTCACCAACCTTCGATGAAAGCGAGAGATTTCTTTCTATTCACAATCCGCACGAAATAATTTACATACATGCCGGGGATTTGGCATTGATGCAGAAGTTTATAAAATTCACGAACACTTTTAATAGAACACATTATTTAATTGATATAAACGAAGAAGAGGAAATAAATTCCCAACGCGCGACAAAATGTGAAAAACAAGTATACCAACACGAACTTTTCAATAAATTCTTTAAAAAATTCGATTTTAAAACCTCTTTTAATGAATACTCTATTGCAATCCAGTCTATGACCTTTTTATTGGATTGGGTTTGGAGACATAATCCAAATTTAGTTTGTAACATTCAAAATCCTATTTTTGAGAACTATTCTAATAATATGATATTGGCTAATCACTCGTTGATTCAGCTAAACGTTTTAAATGATAATAAAATTAATAATTCTACCAATTCTTGCTTGCTTAATCTGATAAACAAATGCGTTACCCCCATGGGTAAGAGACTAACATATAAAAAAATAGTGCACCCTATGATATGCGATAAGGAATTAACTCTTATTTATGAGATTGTTGATCATATCATTAGTGAAGATTTGTATACGAATCTGCGATCCCTTATGTCAAATATAAAAGATATTGAAAAATTTTATAGAAAGGTCTTACTCAAAAAGGTAACGCCTGTAGATATTTATCATATACACACTTCACTGCAATTAATCCTTGATGTATACAATATTATCAGTCGGGACAAAAGATTAGAAACATTTTTCGCCAACTGTGGGCATTTTATCTATAACACAATAGAACAAGATTGTATGAAACTTAAATCTCATCTTGAAAGTATATTTAATATTGAGCTTTGCGTTGATGCCAATACTATAGATTTGGAATACAATATAATAAAATCCGGATACAGCGAGACACACGATGAGGTTGTTTCGTTGTATGCGAATACAGAAGAAGATTTGAATTCGGTTAAAAATTTCCTTAGTTCTGCAGTAAAAAAATGTGTGACAAGAAATAATTCAAAAAATAAAAACGATTTTGTAAACATTACTAAAACAGACAGATTTGGTTACCAATTAACTGCCACACAAAAACGTGGCAAAGCACTAGTAGATAAAATTTCGTCCATTAAAAAAATGCAAACTCAAGACTTTGATGACGACTATGACGACGACTACGACGACGACCCCGAAAAAATTTTATTAAGGACTTTCGGAACATCTCCATATCTCAAAAGTATGAAATGTAACTTTAACAGTTTAGACTTACAATCGTGTAACGGTTCGGCAGAAAAAACGTCCTTTTTCACCAATGAACATATTTCAACCATGTGTTCAACGTTGGTCAGCACTAAAAGTAATATGCTAAAGTCGCAAAATGAGATTTTTAAAGAGTTTTTGAATAAATTTACATATGCCAATGACGGGCTTTTCAACATTAGCGTTTTTGTCGCGCATTTGGATTATGTTTGCAATATTTCATACATATCAAAAAAAAACAACTATTGTAGACCAGAAATAATAAAGTTGGATAAAGATAAAGCGCACGTAAATGCAAAAGGTTTAAGACACCCCCTTATTGAAAGGTTATTACAAGACGAAATCTATGTTCCAAACGACGTTAATTTTGACGTTGATAATAAAGGACTGTTACTATTCGGCACGAATGCTGTTGGAAAAAGCAGTTTTATTAAATCCCTTGGGATTTCTATTATTATGGCGCAAGCGGGGTTTTTCGTCCCATGTTCGTCTTTCCATTTTTTCCCCTTTAAAAAAATATTTACACGGATAATCGGTAATGATAACATATTTAAAGGACTTTCCACATTTGCAGTAGAAATGCTGGAGTTCAAAAATATTATTGAAAATGTGTGTGAAAACTCCATTGTTTTGGGCGACGAATTGTGTTCAGGAACCGAAACCGATAGTGCTATTAGTATAGTAATTGCTGGTATAAATAAATTATATAAAGAGCGATGTGCCTTTGTTTTTGCTACACACTTTCATGAAATAGTAGGCAGAGACGAAATTTCCAATAAACCGGCGCTTTCCATCAAACATATGGCGGTAGCATACGATATAAGCCGCAATTGTTTAATATATGACCGCACGCTTAAAACCGGTCCCGGTGATAGTATGTATGGTTTAGAAGTTTGCAAATCTCTTCATTTACCAAAAGATTTCTTGACCGAAGCCCATGAAATTCGAACAAAATACAATAAAGGTAGCGAAAGTTTGCTCGACTACAAACCAAGTAAATACAATGCTAAAAAATTAAAGGGAGGCTTATGTGAATTTTGTCACGAGAATCCGGCAACAGATGTCCACCATCTTGTTCATCAAGAAGACGCCGACGAGGACGGGTTTATTTCTGGATTTCACAAGAACCACGTTGCAAATTTAAGTAATATATGCGAAAAATGTCACAAGGAAATCCACAAACTACAGAAAAAGCTAATGAAAAAAAAGACTACACGTGGCGACAATATATTTGAAACCGTAAGTTAATATACAAAATTAATTAAATCAACTTAAAATATTAAATTCATTAATTATACACGATGAATTTAATAATAGATTGTAGAGAGGCTAAATTAATAAACGAGTTAGAAAGTAAGCAAATTGACTTTTCCAAAAAAGCACTGGATATTGGCGATATGCAAATAGTCGATCTTTGCGGAAATATTATAGTCCTATTTGAAAGAAAAACTATTGCCGATTTATTATCCAGCATTAAAGATGGACGTTATGGTGAACAATCTGTGAGACTAGATTCCAGCAATACACATAACCATTATATATATTATTTAATCGAAGGCCCTATTAATAAATATCAAAATCAAAATTTGATATATTCCACTATGTGTTCGCTTTCAGTATACAAAGGGTTTTCACTATTGCGAACCTACTCCGTTAAGGAAACCGCCGAATTGTTGGTCGGATTTTACAATAAAATAAAAAAAGAAAAGCGAACCATGCATTATTCTATAGAGAGTAATGTTCCAAAAGAAGATGACGGATATTGCGCAAATATAAAAACTAAAAAAAATGAAAATATCACACCCGACAATATAATGCAAATAATGTTAATACAAATCCCGTATGTTAGTGTAAAAACCGCCCAGACACTTTCGTCAAAGTATAAAGTCCTGAACAACCTACTAGACGCGATCGAAAATAATAAACCCGAGCTTTATTCCTTAAAAACCGAAAACGAGGTGACAAAAAAGACCCGAAAAATAAGCAAAAAGGCCATCGATAATCTTTGCACATTTTTAAAATAAATTTTATATGTATAATGTAAATGCCCAGAAACAAATCCCCCGAAAATATATTTAGATTACAATCTTCAAATAATATATGGAATCACGTAGACCGTTATAAACCAAATAGTTATGAAAAACGACTTTTGGATATACGTGATGTTGTAGATGAGTTAGATGGCTATAAAGATATGTTGTTATCCAAAAAAAAGAGTTTAAGAGACGATGAAAAAAGGGAAATAAGTATTATTAAAAGTAATAAATTATTAAGTAATAGTGAAAAAAAAAAGCAAATAGATACTATAAAAAGATTGAGTAAAAGGAGAGGGAGCACCTACAGACAAATAAACCGGGCGAAAACAGTGGCGGAAAATGCAAAGAAAACCGTATTATCAATGAAGACAAAAGGAGGTGGCCGGCGTAAGTCGCGTTCACATTTAAAATTACGCCCACGAAAAAAAACTAATCGTGCATCTCATAAAAAACAAAAGTTACGAAGAAAGACAAGACGTATTAAATTTATACGCAAACGTAAATAAATATAAATTAGAGAAGTTTATTGCAAATTAGATAATAATTGTTACACTGAATCCCCGACTCTATTATTTTTATATTGGCAAAATGTGTTGTAATTAATTTATCAAGTTCACCCTTACTAAATAAATAATAATATCTTTGTAATATTAATCCGGTTTTTTGATTATTCCAGTTAACCATGGCATCTTTTTCAAATGAATAGAATTTTTCTTGTTCATGTGCCCAAACATATATCAAAATACTACCACCCGGTTTTAGAATTCTAAAAAGTTCGCGTAGAGCGTGTAGGCGTCGGGTGTATGTAGAAAAATGATGTATTACTGCAATAGATAATATTGCTTCCGCACAATCATCATTAAGTGGTAACTGTAAATTGTCTCCGTAATAACATTTACAATTATTATTCTTTGCTCTTTCTAATAATTGTAAATTATTGTCGTAGCCAATAAATTGACAATCTTTGCGAATATTCATATTTCTACCATTTCCACAGCCAATATCGTATATTGTGCTATTACTTGGAACACTATTTACAAAGTCTTGTATTTTAGGCCACGTGTGATATCGCGTATTGTCGAAATGTTCTGCTATAGTACTATATACGTCGTGAACACATTTTTTTTCAAAATCAAACTCCATATAAAATATAGTAGTAATGGCTTATTAATTCAATTTTTTCTTTTTTGTGTGTATTTTCTTTTTTTTGCGCGTTTGCTTTTTTTTGCGCGTTTGCTTTTTTTTGCGCGTTTGCTTTTTCGTGTTTTAATTCTTAGTTTACGTTTACCGCCAAATGTTTCATCTTCTTGATCCATTTCATATAATTCGTTTTCTAATTCCATAATTAAATCATCGCAACTAAAATTTACAGCGGTTATTTTTTTTATCTCTGGAGAATGTAATCTCTTACCCGAACGAGCTTGTCTTGTGTTTAACAAAAACGAGGTATGTTTATGTTGTCTATTAGAAATTCTTTGTTGTTTTTTTTCTAGATTGTAATCGTCTCGTTTCTTTTTTTGATAGTTTTTATGAATTGACCTTACAACTTTCGTACTTAGCTGAAAATTGTTTTGATTTCTTCTATTATCATCGCTAATATTGTGTAAAATATTATTTATATCACGTAATATACCCTGAAGAAGTTTCATACAGTTATATTTTTTTATAGGAGGCATCATACTATCATCTAATGCGTCTAATTTTGTTTCACCTCTTGTTTTATAAAATTCACCCAATTTTTTTAATCTTGTAATAACATGTTTGTTATACGGGGACTCTTTACTAAGTCTCATATATGGAGTGATAAATTTTTCTTTATTCGTTTGACTTAATTCATTGTTTATGTTTCTTAGTTCTTCTCCATTTTTTGCTGTGTTTATTCTAGTAACAATAGCTATATCTGCAGGAACTGGTGCGGTGTCTTTAAAACTTTTTGCATATTCATATAATCGTGGATCGTAAGTTTGGATCATTCTATAGTAGGTAAATATTTAATTTATAAAACATATATAAACAAATAGTCCGTTTAAAATTATTATGGCTAAGGAAGAGTGCATTGGGATTGATTTAGGTACAACATATTCATGTGTTGGTATTTGGCAAAATAATCGTGTAGAAATTATTGCAAATGATCAAGGCAATAGAACAACGCCTTCGTATGTAGCTTTTACTCAAGATTAAAGAATTATTGGTGATGCTGCGAAAAATCAAGTAGCAATGAATTGTGAAAATACAGTTTTTGATGCAAAACGGCTAATTGGTCGTAAATTCAGCGACGAACTTGTCCAGAAAGATAAAAAACATTGGCCATTTAATGTAAAGCCAGATTTAAGTGATAAACCAATGATTGAAGTCCAATATAAAGGCGAAACAAAAGAATTTTCCGCGGAAGAAATTTCGTCGATGGTATTAATTAAAATGAAAGAAACCGCCGAATCATATTTGGGAAAAGAAGTAAAAAACGCGGTAATCACTGTTCCTGCTTATTTCAACGATTCTCAAAGACAGGCGACAAAAGATGCTGGAGCTATTTCGGGCTTAAATGTTCTGCGTATTATTAACGAACCTACTGCCGCGGCTATTGCATATGGACTTGATAAAAATTCCAAAAGCGGCGAAGTGAATGTATTAATTTTTGATTTAGGTGGCGGAACATTTGATGTATCAGTATTGACAATAGAAGAAGGTATTTTTGAAGTAAAGGCAACCGCAGGAGATACTCATCTAGGCGGAGAAGATTTTGATAACCGAATGGTGGATTACTTCCTACAAGAAATAAAACGCAAATTTAAAAAGGACATCACCGATAATAATCGTTCGATGAGGCGTCTTAGAACTGCATGTGAAAGGGCAAAGCGCACATTGTCGTCGTCAACTGTGGCACAAATAGAAATTGATTCGCTTGTCGACGGAATGGATTTCAACTCTACAATTACCCGTGCCCGTTTCGAAGAAATTAACATTGATTATTTCAAGAAATGTATGGAACCAGTAGAAAAGGTTATGAAAGACGCTAATTTCTCCAAGGCGCAAATTAGTGACATTGTATTAGTTGGTGGTTCCACTAGAATTCCTAAAATTCAGCAACTATTGAGCGATTATTTCAATGGTAAACAACTTTGTAAAACTATCAATCCTGACGAGGCCGTGGCTTACGGTGCCACCGTCCAATCTGCGATTTTATCTGGACATAATGATTCGGAAGCATTGAACGAACTTCTACTACTAGATGTAACACCGCTTTCGCTTGGATTAGAGACTGCGGGAGGTATTATGACATCTCTTATTAAACGTAATTCAACTGTCCCCACAAAAAAATCTCAAGTCTTTTCGACATATGCAGACAACCAACCCGGTGTATTAATTCAAGTATTTGAGGGTGAGCGAACCCTTACAAAAGATAATAATAGATTGGGACAATTTTCGTTAGATGGTATTCCACCAATGCCACGTGGACAACCGCAAATTGAGGTTACATTCGACGTTGACGCTAATGGTATTCTTAATGTTTCTGCAGTTGAGAAATCTACAGGAAAAGAGCAAAAAATCACGATCAAAAACGATAAAGGTCGGCTTACACAAGAAGAAATAGATAAAATGGTAGCTGATGCAGAAAAATACAAGGCCGAAGACGAAGAAAATAAACTTCGTATTGACGCTAAAAACGAATTTGATAACTTTATTTTTATGATTGAAAATATGCTAAATGGTGAAATGACTGCAAAATTACCAAGCGAATCGTTAGAGATCCTAAAAACTAAATGCGGCGAAGCAAGAGAATGGCTACAAGCAAACGACTCTGCTAAAAAGGAAGAATATGAGCAAAAGAAAAAAGAATTAGAAGAAATAGTAAATCCAATTATTGCTTCTATGCAACAATCTGCACAAGAGCCTAATGCTGGGGATGCTGGTGGAATGGGTGGAATGGGTGGAATGGGTGGAATGGGTGGAATGGGTGATATGGGTGGAATGGGAGGCGCAGGAGGAATGCCCCCAACACCACCAAACAGCGAAGCTG
>MDTA01047692.1_pt1 | contig 28475 bp, 28 predicted proteins | sample 811151 | NCBI WGS metagenome assembly MDTA01 (sample SAMN05326648, study PRJNA326480) | marine metagenome | isolation source: seawater | place: Indian Ocean: South | collected 2010 | reverse complement strand
CATTTACAATAACTGGAAGTTATACTTCTGGAAACTTTATTTTCAAACCTGAATTCAGAGTTGACACTGCATCTGACCCAGTATACGCTGATGGTCTTTTGAAATACAGTGATAATATAGCCTCTTTTGTGGTTGCCGCAATATACTCCTTCTAGGCAACGTTCACATAAGGTTATTTGTTTGGTTTCCCCCAGCTTAAATGCTGGGGGTTTTTTTTATTAAATTATATTATTTTTACTTGCTTTTTAAAACTATGGGTATAATTTTAAGATTACTTAAAAATTTATGTCGTTAAATTATGAAATTCATAAAAAGCAATAGAATTAATTTAATATATCCTTAAAATTTTTTTTTTGTCTGAGTGATTTAATTTTTGGATTATCAATGCAATAAATTTGAATATCTATAAATAAAAATCAAATGAAAAAAATCGAAGCAATTATTCGAAAATCTAAATTTTCGGATGTTAAAAAAGCTCTACATGATGTAGAGGTTAATTTTTTCAGCTACTGGGATGTCACTGGTGTAGGGAATGAGAAACAGGGACATGTTTACAGAGGAATATCCTATAGTACCGCTGAAATTCAAAGAAGATATTTATCAATTGTTGTTAACGAGGATTTTGTTCAAACAACTATTGATGCAATAATTAAATCTGCTGCAACCGAAAATGTTGGAGATGGAAAGATATTTATTCTTCCAGTAGACGAAGCATTCAGAATTAGAACTGGAGAAAAAGGTAAAGGGTCATTAAACTAATAATATCAAATAATAATGGAAACAACAATTTTAACAGTAAATAATGTATGGATGATGATCTGTACAGCCTTAGTCTTTTTTATGCACTTAGGGTTTTCTTTTCTTGAAATAGGTTTAACAAGAAGAAAAAATACAGTAAATATTTTATTCAAAAACTTTTTTGTCATCACAATTGGTCTCCTACTTTATGCAATAGGAGGATTTAATTTAATGTACCCTGGATTTGAAGAAGGAGAAGGTATTTTAAAATTCGCAGGATGGGGAATTTCGGCTCCTGAAGGAGGTATGGGATTCGGATATGCAGATGGAGGCTACACATGGTGGACAGATTTCTTGTTTCAAGGAATGTTTGCTGCTACAGCAGCCACAATTGTATCTGGAGCGGTAGCAGGTAGAATTAAACTAACCTCCTTTATGCTATTCACAATTTTTTATGTTGGACTAGTTTATCCAATAGTTGGTGCATGGAAATGGGGAGGGGGTTTTCTTGACCAAATGGGTTTCTATGACTTCGCTGGATCAACACTAGTCCACTCAGTAGGTGGATGGGGAGCCTTAATTGGAATTTACTTATTAGGTGCACGTATTGGTAAATTTGATGAAAATGGCAAACCAAGAGTAATTCCTGGGTCAAACATACCCTTAGCTGCGGCAGGTGTATTAATTCTCTGGCTAGGGTGGTTTGGATTCAATGGAGGTTCTGTTCTTTCAGCTGATCCAACACTTACTTCACTTACCCTTGTTACTACCTGTTTAGCAGCAGCAGCAGGAGGAGTTGCTTCTGCCCTATTTTCAAATATAATGTACAAAAACTATGATTTAACAATGTTTATGAATGGTGTGCTAGGTGGTCTAGTTGGCATTACCGCAGGTGCAGACCAAATGAGTCCAACTGATGCAATTATTATAGGTCTAATTGCCGGTGTTATTATAGTTTTAGGAGTAGCATTAATCGATAGATTAAAACTTGATGACCCAGTAGGAGCCGTTACTGTTCATTTAATATGTGGTATTTGGGGAACTTTGGCTGTAGGAATTTTTGGTCAAATGGCAGGGGTTGATCAATTTTTAATACAACTCAAAGCGATACTAATAGTCGGTCTGTTCTGTGTTTTATGCTCCTTTGTAATATTCTATGTTATAAAAGTAGTTATTGGACTTAGAGTTGATGAAGATCATGAGATTAAAGGTTTAGATATTTCTGAGCACGACGGAATGGAAGCATACGCTCAATAACTTTAGAAAAACAAATCTGGATGAATCTTTAAGAATATGGTCTCAATTCAACTATTTTTTTATCAAAGATCATTTCTTATTTAAAAGTTCCTCATACAATTTGTTTAGTTTCCCCCAGTATAATAACTGGGGGTTTTTTTTATCTTTGATTTTTAAAAATTCATTTTTATAAAAGTGAAAAAAAAATTATTTCTTTATTTAACTGCTTTAAACTTTATAATTGGAAACGCCCAAAATAACTTTGAGGGACCCTTTGATCAGCTAATAATTAGAGGTATAACATTAATCAATGGAAATGGAGCCCCTCCCAGATGACCAATCGATTTAGTCATTGAAAAAGATAAAATAGTGAAAATTGTTACTGTCGGCTATCCAGGTGTTGAAATAAATTCTAAAAAAAGACCTGTTTTAAGAAAGGGAGGTAAAGAAATCAATGCAAGTGGAATGTTCTTACTTCCAGGCTTTATAGATATGCATGGTCATATAGGTGGTATTGCTCAAGGGGCAGATTGGGAATATGTTTTTAAATTATGGCTTGCTCACGGTGTAACAACAGTTAGAGAACCAAGCGGTAGAGGTATTGAATATTCTCTTGATTTAAAAAGAAAAGCAAAAAATAACGAAATTATTGCTCCAAGAATAATAGCATATAGTCGTTTTGGAGAAGGTTCAAGAAATGAAATCAAATCAGTTGAGGAAGCTATAAAGTGGGTTCAGGATAATAAAAAAAATGGAGCAGATGGGATAAAGTTTTTTGGTGCAGAACCAAAAATTATGGCTGCTGCATTAAAAGAAAACAATAGACTTGGTCTGGGTTCTGCCTGTCATCATGCACAACTGACTGTAGCAAAATGGAATGTATTGCATTCTGCAAGAGCAGGACTAACTTCAATGGAGCATTGGTATGGTCTTCCAGAAGCTTTATTTGACAAACAAACAATTCAAGATTATCCATCGGATTATAATTATCAAAATGAACAGCATAGATTTGAAGAGGCAGGTAAGTTATGGAAACAATCAGCTGCACCATTCTCAAAACATTGGAATAACGTAATGAATGAATTAATTAGTCTTGATTTCACTTTAGACCCAACATTCAATATATATGAAGCGAGTAGAGACCTTCATAGAGCAAGAAGAGCCGAATGGCACGAAAAGTATACCCTACCATCTCTTTGGAGATTTTATGAACCAAGTAAAATTTCGCATGGATCATACTGGCATTTCTGGGGTACGGAACAAGAAGTTGCTTGGAAAGAAAATTTTAAATTGTGGATGCAGTTTGTAAATGAATATAAGAATCGTGGAGGAAGAGTTACAACTGGATCAGATTCAGGTTTTATATATCAACTATATGGATTTGCATTCATTCGCGAACTTGAACTTTTAAGAGAAGCTGGTTTTCACCCTTTAGAGGTAATTATGTCCGCAACTTTAAATGGGGCTGAAGCATTAAAAATGGATGATCAAATTGGATCAATAGAAATAGGTAAACAGGCAGATTTGATTATAATAGAAGAAAATCCGTTAAAAAATTTAAAAGTTTTATACGGAACTGGAGCAATAAAATTAGACAAGAATAACCAAGTAACAAGAGTTGGCGGTATTAAATATACAATCAGTAACGGAGTAATATATGACTCAAAAAAACTTTTAAAAGAAGTTAAACAAATTGTAGATGTTGAAAAGAAAAAAGAAAACTTTGTGATTAAACAACCTGGAGTTAAAGATTAATTAAATTTAATATTTACTCTTTATAAATGAAAGCATTTTATCATTAAACAAGCTAGGGTTTTCAACATTAACCACATGTCCACAATTTGGAATCACAAATAACTTCGAATTACTTTGATTTTTGACTAATTTTCTAACAGGAGTTAAAAATAAATAATCCTCAGATCCCATTATGTATAGGGTAGGGATTTTAACTTCAACTTGTCGAAAAATTTTAAGTAATGGTATAATTTCAGTTGTTAATTTATACCATTTTAAGAACTCTTTTCTATATAGTTTTTTTGCCTCTCTTACAAAAAGTATTCTTGATTCTTTATGATTTGAGTATGGCATAACAACAAGAGCAAAAAGGCGATATATCCACATGTAAGGCAAAAAAGATTTTGTAAAATTTCCAAAATACATCAATATTCTAGATCGAAAATTTAATTTTATAATAGCTCCAGCCATAGTCATTGTAATAACTCTTTCTGGAATAAAATCTGCAAGTTTTCTTATTAATATTGTACCTAGAGAAATACCTACAAAATGGGATTTTAAGATTTTTTCATGGTTTAATACATTAATTATATCATCGGTTATAACTTTAAAAGTGTATTTGGACTGAAATGGGTTTAAAGTCAAACCTTTTGAATTTCCATGACCTCTTAGATCAATTAACAACAAATTAAAAAACCTTGAAAAAAATCTAATTTGCTTATGCCAAATCGAAGAACTTCCACCTGCCCCATGAATAAATGTTAACCAAGGTAAGTTAACATCCTTATTTTTATAAATGATATAATGTAACATCAAATAATTCCTTGAGTTAATAATTGTTTTTCCATTTCCTCCTGTATTTTTATTGCTTGATCTTTGGCATATTTCTGAAATTTTAATCCAGAATCAGCATATATAATCTGTCTTGATGAATTAATAATTAGTCCACATTTGTCATTAATTCCGTTTAAAATAACTTTAATTAAATCTCCTCCTTGAGCACCAACACCTGGTATAAGAAAAAATGAATCCGGGAGTAAACCTCTAATTTTTTTTAGTTGATTAATTTGATTTGCACCAATTACATACATTAACCTATTTGAATTATTCCATGATTTTGAAACTTCAATAACCCTTTCGAATAATGGATTTTTTGGAGAGCCAAAAAATTGAAAATCATCTGCTCCATAATTTGAAGTTAAAGTCAATAGAATTGTAGACTTATCTTTGAAGCTTAAAAAGGGTTCAACTGAATCTCGACCCATGTAGGGGTTTACAGTTATTGAGTCAAAAGATAGATTTTCAAAAAAAGCTCTTGCATACTGATATGCAGTATTACCTATATCGCCTCTTTTAGCGTCTGCAATGGAAAATATTTCAGGATATTTTGAAGACAAGTAATCACTAACTTTCTCTAAAGACTTCCAACCCATTGCTCCATAAGATTCAAAAAAAGCAATGTTTGGCTTATATGCAATGGCATATTTATTTGTTGAATCAATGATTTTCTTACAAAAGGAGAAAATAGGATCAGATTCGGATAACAAATGAGGGGGTATTTTTTTTAAATCAACATCGAGTCCAATAGATAAAAACGAGCGTTTCTTTTTAATTTGTTCAAAAAGTTTTTTTTGGTTCATATTAATTCTTCTGAAGCTTTTAGCTTCTGAGTATTTTGATGAAGTTGCAATTCATTTATTAGTTTTGATATATCTCCATTGACAATATTCTGAAGATCATATAATGTTAATCCAATTCTATGGTCAGTTACTCTTCCTTGGGGGTAGTTGTATGTTCTTATTTTTGCAGATCTATCACCTGATGACACAAGACTTGTTCTTTTTTCTGAATCAGCCTCTAACTTTTTATTTAACTCTAACTCATATAACCTTGATCTCAAGACCTTTAAAGCTTTATCTTTATTTTTATGCTGAGACTTTTGATCCTGACATTGAGCTACAATGCCAGTAGGTTCATGAGTCAATCTTACTGCAGAATATGTGGTGTTAACAGATTGTCCTCCGGGACCTGAGGAACAAAAATAATCTATTCGAACCTCATTCATGTTTATATCTATATCAAATTCTTCTGCCTCAGGGAGAACCATAACTGTTGCTGCTGAGGTATGAACTCTTCCTTGGGTTTCGGTTTGAGGAACTCTTTGAACTCGATGAACACCAGATTCATATTTTAACGTACCATATACTTCTTCTCCAGCAACTTCAAAAATAATTTCTTTAAAACCGCCTGCCGACCCCTCACTTGAATCAACGATACTCGATAACCATCCTTTATCTTGACAATATTTTAAATACATTCTGTATAGGTCACCAGCAAAAATACTTGCTTCATCCCCACCTGTGCCAGCACGAATTTCAATTACGACATTCTTAGCATCTTCGGGATCTTTTGGAATTAACAAAAACTTGATTTCTTCTTCTAATTTAGGCAACTGATTTTTTGCATCATCAATTTGACTTTTAGCCATTTCTAACATTTCAGAATCATTATCTTCTTTTAGAATCTTTTCAGCTTCATTAATGTTTTCGATCAATGACAAATAAACATCTCCTCTATCCATGATATTTTTGATATCCTTATACTCTTTGTTAATTTTTACATATTTTTTTTGATCTGAGATAATATCTGGTTGGATAATAAGATCAGAAAGCTCATTAAATCTTTGCTTTATTATATTTAACTTATCTATCATTCCACTTAATATTTATAATAAAATTACAACATAATTAATAGATAAATTCACCTTTGGTTGTTTTGAGAGTTAGTTTTTTTGTATCAGATGACTCAACTCTTCCAATAACTTGTGCGTCAACATTAAATTTCTTTGAAATAGAAATAATTTTTTTAGCAAATGAGGGATCAACATAAAACTCTAATCGATGACCCATATTAAAAACTTGATACATTTCTTTTGCTGAGGTATTTGACTCTTTTTGAATTATTTCAAACAAAGGAGGTATTTTAAAAAAATTATCTTTAATTACGTGTAAATTATCAATAAATTTTAAGATTTTTGTCTGAGCCCCTCCACTACAATGGATCATTCCATGTATGTTTTTTCTACCTACTTCTCTGAATATTTTCTTTACAATTGGAGCATAAGTTCTAGTTGGAGACAATATTAACTTTCCAATATCTGATGTCATTCCGTCCAATTTATCCGTTAATTTTTTAGAGCCAGAATAAATCAATGATGGATCTATGTTAGAATCATAACTTTCTGGATATTTTTTTGCTAAATATTTTGAAAACACATCATGTCTTGCTGAAGTTAAACCATTACTTCCCATCCCACCATTGTAGATTTTTTCATAAGTGGACTGACCATATGACTCTAAGCCCACAATTACATCACCTGAGCATATATTAGAATTATCAATTACATCAGTTCTTTTCATTCTAGAGACTATTGTTGAATCCAAAACAACAGTCCTTACTAAATCTCCGATATCAGCCGTTTCTCCACCCGCAGAGAATATGTTAACATCGAATTCTTTAAAATGCTTGATTAATTCATCTGTCCAATTTATTATTGCTGAAAGAACCTCAGAAGGTATTTTATTTTTATTTCTTCCTATGGTTGAAGACAAGATTATATTATCATCGGCTCCTACGCATAAGACATCGTCAATATTCATGACTAGGGAATCTTGCGCAACACCCTTCCAAACTGTTAAGTCATCTGTTTCTTTCCAATAAATATAGGCTAAAGATGATTTTGTTCCAGCTCCATCAGCGTGCATCACTATGCAGTGTTCTTTACTGCCTGTCAAATAATCTGGAATAATTTTACAGAATGCACCTGGATAAAGACCTTTATCAATATTCTTAATTGCTTCATGAACATCCTCTTTTTGAGGAGAAACACCTCGTTGATCATAAAGTCTTTTTGACATATTTTTTTTGTTTAATACAAAAGTACTTTAACTGTATAAATTGACCTTAAATTCTTTAAGTAAATTATTAACTAATAAAAAAAATTCTCTTTAAAATTGATTAGATTTTAAAGATATTAAAAATGTAACATCAAAAAATTATGATATTCACAAAAGTTCATAAATATTGATATTTAGTTTTTTGAATTTAACAACTGAGGTTAATTAATTATTAAATTAGTCAACTATCAAATAATACTACTACAAAAAAATAAAACAATGAGTAAATCAAAATTAGAATATATATGGCTTGACGGATATAAGCCAACAGCAAATCTTAGAAGCAAAACAAAAATTGTTGAAGATTTTAGCGGTAAATTAGGTGATGTTCCAATGTGGGCTTTCGACGGAAGTTCAACTCAACAAGCTGAAGGAGGTTCTTCTGACTGCCTGCTTAAACCAGTTGCAATTTACCCTGACCCAATCAGAAGAAATGGGTTTTTAATAATGAATGAAGTTTTAAATGCGGATGGATCACCACACGAATCCAATGGAAGGGCAACTATTGATGACGATGATAATGATTTCTGGTTCGGTTTTGAACAAGAATACTTCTTATGGGATCCAGAGACAAATCTCCCTCTTGGCTTTCCAAAAGATCAAACTCCGCAAGGGCAATTCTACTGTTCAGTTGGTGGAAAAAATGCATTTGGGAGAGACATAATGGACGAACATTTAGATATATGTTTAGATGCAGGTATTAACGTTGAAGGAACTAATGCTGAAGTTGCAGCTGGTCAATGGGAGTTTCAAACGTTTGCAAAAGGTGCTCAGCAAGCAGGGGATGAAATGTGGGTTGCAAGATATTTATTAGAAAGAACTGCTGAAAATTACGGTTTAGCTATAGAATATCATCCAAAACCCTTGGGAGCTACTGACTGGAATGGATCAGGTATGCATGCCAATTTTTCTAACACTACTTTAAGAACTTGTGGTGACAAAAAAACATATGAAAAAATTTGTGAAGCCTTTAGACCTGTCGTTAAAGAACATATAGCAGTTTATGGAGCGGACAATGATCAAAGGCTTACTGGTGACCATGAAACACAATCAATTAACGAATTCAGTTATGGTGTGTCTGATAGAGGAGCCTCTATAAGAATTCCAATTATGACTGTTGAAAAAGGCTGGAAAGGTTGGTTAGAAGACAGACGTCCTGCCTCTAATGGTGATCCGTATAAAATCGCAGCTAGAATAATTAAGACTGTCAAATCAGCTTGAAATATTTTTAAGTAAAAAAAACTCCTTTTTTAAATTTTAAAAAGGAGTTTTTTTTTGTCATAAAAATATTCTGCTAATGAAGGCAACGTAGATACCAATCAAAATTACACCCTCGATTTTTCCAAAAACGAATTTCTTATTTATAAAAATTAATGGGAGTATAAGAAATGCAACTGATATCATCCATAAAAAATCACTTTGGATAAGTTGCTGGTCAATATTTTCTATCGGAGCTATTATCGCTGTAATCCCCATGACACCAAGCATATCAAAAATATTTGATCCTATTAAATTACCAATTGAAATACCCTTCTCTTTATTTAGTATGGCAACTATTGAGGTAGATAGCTCTGGAATACTAGTTCCAAAAGCTACAACTGAGACACTTATTACCCTTTCGCTAATTCCAATTTGGGTAGCGAGCTCAACCGCTCCTTTTATTAGGACTTCTGAGCCTAACCATAAAAAGAAACCACCAAAAACTAGAAGGTAAAAAATCTTAAAAAAGGAAATATCATTTTGATCTATTTCAAGTCCATCATCTTCAATTTCATTTCTTTTGTAAAAAAATAAAAAAACTAAATAAATACAGAGAACAATTAATAAAATTATACCTTCATTTTTACTTAAAGAATTATCATTTTTAAATAAGAAAAAAAATACTAATGTAATAATCATCATTACTGGCCAGTCGGTTTTATAAAAAATTCTATCTACTCTAATTGGCGTAATTACAATTATAATTCCAAGAACAAAAGCAATGTTAGCAATATTAGATCCAACTATATTACCTAGAGCTAAATCTGGATGACCCATCATAGCAGCCTGAATACTCACTATTAATTCAGGTGCAGATGTAGCAAATGATACTACAGTCATGCCAACAATAAACTTTGGAATATTTAACTTTAAAGATACAGCTATGGATCCATCAAAAAGTAACTCTCCGCCCTTTATTAAGAGAATAATTCCCGTAATTACTGCAATAAAAGCCATATAAATTTTTTTTCAAATATATGATTTAAGAAAGTTCTAGACTTAATTAATTTTCAATATGTTTGTCAAAGAGTCAATTTTAATTACATTCATATAAATTTTTGGCATAAAATAATTTTTTCAACATGAAAAAATTTCATAAAAAACTCGTTAAAGACTTTCAAAAAAAATATGGGGTATCAGATTACGAATTGTTATGGATATTTTTTTTGGAAGGATTTATAACAGGTGGACTTATAGTATATATAATAATTTGATTAAAGGATTAAATAATCCTTGGGAAATGATATGGTACTTGTTGAAAAAACCAAACACTATAAATGAGACCAAGTTGAATAAATATCAGATCCCAAGGAAATAAACCAAAATCAAATAAACTGCTCGAATTTAAGTCAAGTAAAACATAAATTTGCATAGATTTTATACTAATATTTTATGGTGAAATAGAATTTATCTATTGCTAAAGGGTATAGCTATAAGTAAATCAAATACCTAAATAAGAACTAATGATCAAAATTTCTTTAATCTGGAATTGTTTTATGTTTATTTTACAACGGTTTATGAAAAATATTATTTTAAATAGTAGTGAAGATAACCTGATCTGTTTTTGCGGTAAGTCAGGAAAATTGAACAAAACTTGTGATGGTAGCGATTGGTCCTGTGTTACAGATTTTCTTAAATACAAGAAAAAAAATTTATAAATGAGAAGATTTTAGGTTTGCAGTTGTAATCATAATATTCGAACCTAAAAGCTTCTTGGGTAGTGCACTTGAATTATATATATTTGCCACAAATACTTTAAGGATGTTTTTAAAATATTATGGGTTTTGGAAACACAGGTGAAAATAAATATTTTAAGCCGTAACATAAAACATTTGCAAAGTATAGTTAGTAATAATAAAGGCCTCGTAGCATAACTGAATAGTGCACTTGATTACGGCTCAAGAGGTTGCAGGTTTGAATCCTGCCGAGGTCACTCAGTTGATTTATTATTTTTTCTATTTGAAAAATATCTTGATTTAAAATCTTAATATAAATTAACTATAAATTGTAATTGTTTTAAAATTTATTCTTTTTTCATAAATATTTTTAAAACAGCGAGACAAAAAAGCTAAAAATGTTAATAAATCCTCAAAGATGTATTTTTTTATGATTCAGTGTTTTTCAAGACTTACTTAATTTTCTGTCAATGGATTCAATTCGTTTTTCTATTTTTTCAATCTTATCAAGTATTTCCTTAAAATAATTCCTTGCCTCAACTGGACAATGCTCTTTAAAATGTGATAAATCAAATAATTTCATAAATAAATTTTTAATTACTGAACAGAAATCTCAACTCTTCTATTCTTGGATTTTCCTTCTTTGCTTGAATTACTGGAAGCTGGTTTATCTTCACCTGAAAAACTAACATTTAATCTGTTTGAATCAATACCAAGATTAATTAGTGTCATTTTAACGTTATTTGCTCTTCTTTCAGACAAAGACATATTATAATCAGAGGGCCCATCACTTGATGCATGGCCGACTATATTTATATTTAAATTAGAATTTGAGTCAAGAAGGTTTTTAATATTATTTAACTTATTTTTTTCAGCTGGATTAATACTATATTGATCGAGCTCAAAATAAATACTAGAATTAATCTTTTTTTCTATTTCAGATTTTGAATACTCTTCATTTTTAACATTATCTTCAGGTTCTAGTTTATCTTTTTCTTCAATAACTTTTTCATTTGAGACACCTTCATCAGGACAACCTTCATTCTCCCTTGTTCCAAACTCTTTAGGACATTTATCATTTTTATCAACTAAACCATCACCATCGGTGTCTAATGTTTGTTCTATAATAATTGCTTTAATTGCTTCATCAGTACAGTCTAAAAAAACCTCATTTGGCACCTCATCTCCATTTTTAATTTTTATTGATTTTTCACCACATCCTTGTTTTTTATATGAAATAACAGCTGGAAGACCCATTGATGTTGAAACCTTATATCTACCACTCTCTTTAGTCATTGTTCCAGTCCAATAACCGGCCCCTTTATTGCTAATTGGTCTTAACTGAATCCTAACTTCCTCTAAGGGTGTTTTAGTTTTATCATCTCTAACAACACCATTTATTTCAATCTGTGAATATCCCATAGATGTGATTAAAAGGAGTACAAATAAATTTAATTTAGATTTCATTTTTTTTTTTTTTTATCAAAGTAGTTATTTTTAATTTATTTTGCAATTAAATTAATTTAAGCATTAAGATTAAAAAATATTAATATGATTAAAAAAAACTTTTTGAATGTATTATTTTTAGTTTTCTTGACATCTTGTTCTAATCAGTCTTTTAAAGATTTTAGTTTTAATGAATTAATAATTGATAAAGATGCAACGCAATTAAAGACAAAATTTATTGAGGGCATTGACCCAATAACTTTTGAAGAATATCTTATTGGTTGGGATTTCAAAATTATAAAGGAAAGTTTGTCTTCTGAAAAATTGATTGATAAACAATTTATAAAAAAATACTCTGGAGTATCTTATATTGTGAATATGGAGGGTGATTTAAAAATCAAATCAATTCAATATAAAGTTGAGTCTAAAGTAAATCTAGATGATAATGCATTAAATTTTCTTATTAAAGCCGCTTCCCTTGAGATACCTCAAGTAAATATTGAAAAAATAAAAAAATGGACTAAAAACAACATCCCTTTGGTTAACGAAAAATTTTCAAAAGCTACAATTTTATCAAACATTTACTACCGTCTACAAAAACCAGAAAAAAATAAATTTATACTAACTGTAAAGAATTATGGTGCTTGATTTACATTCAGTTTGTTATTCATTTATAATATATAAGCTTTTTTAGTATATTTGAATATAATTTAAACAAAAAATGAAAAAACACATTACTCTCGCAATAGCTTTATTCTCTTGGATTCTTACATCCAATAGTATATTAGCTCAGAGTGCCGAAAATCCATGGGCAATTGGTTTTGGCGCTAATATTGTTAGTATTGATGATGCAAATGATGGTTCAGGGACTGGTGTTCCTGCCCTAAGCTTAACTCGTTATTTAGGTGGAGGTTTTTCAATTGGTGCACAATATTCTTCAAATAGTGTTGATAAATCAGCTGAAGAATACTACACTATTGATGGTATCATTAAATACAATATCGTTAAAGAAGGAAACGTTATACCATACTTATTCGCCGGTTATGGACTATCAAGATTTGGAGATGGAACTACTAAAGAGGGTATGTTTCCCTCCGAAGAATCAGCTAGAACAACTATTGGTGGAGCTGGAATTAATGTTAAACTAAATGATAAGTGGGCTGCAAACTTAAGTACTTCAATGCGAAATGCATCAGAAAAAGGTTCAGCCAATCAACTACAACATGTCATCGGTCTTACATATTTATTTGGATCAGGTGATTCTGATGGTGATGGAGTTTCAGACAAAAAAGATGTATGTCCAGATATTCCTGGGCTTAAAGAATTTGATGGTTGTCCTGACACTGACGGTGATGGTATTCCTGATAACAAAGACACATGTCCAGAAGAAGCAGGTTCTGCTGAAATGAATGGTTGTCCAGATACTGACGGTGATGGAATAGCTGACGGTGACGACGCCTGTCCAAACGCTGCTGGAACATCTGAGATGAATGGTTGTCCTGATAGCGATGGAGATAAAGTTGCTGATAAAGATGATAAGTGTCCAGATGTCGCAGGTGAAATTGCTAACAATGGATGTCCATGGCCTGATTCGGATGGAGATGGTGTATTAGATAAAGACGATTTATGTCCTGATGTGGCAGGAGTAGCAGAAAACGGTGGATGTGCTGCTGAACCAACAAAATTAATCGACTTCATAACTGATAGTGAATCAAAAATTTACTTTGGATCCTCAAGTATTAGAATAGGAAAAAGTGGAAAAGAACTTGTCATGAAACTTAAGGAACTACTTGATGAATACCCAGATGTAAATATTATTATTCAAGGTCATGCTTCTGAAGATGGATCTGCAAGTTACAATATGAAGCTTTCTATTAAACGAGCTGAAACAGTAAAAGCATTACTTGAAGCAGAAGGTGTTAAAAGTAGTCGAATAAGTACTGAAGGTTATGGTGAAACTAAACCTGCAAAAGATAGAAAATCAAGTCGAAGAGTAGAATTTAACAGAGGGAAATAATTTAACTCTTTATTTTAAAAATAAAAAGCCTCTCAAATTTTGAGAGGTTTTTTTGTTTGTACAAAACTAAATTACATTTACTTTCTTCTTTTATTTTTGGTATACTTGAATGGATTAATCTTATTTTTTTTTGATTTAGACTTTTTTGCTTTTCTGGAATCAAATTTTTCTGTGATTGAAACCTCTATATTTCTGTTATTAATTTTAAAAGATTCAAATGCTTCTAATATTTTATTTTTTTCATTTGGACCTGATGAAAAAAATGAAAAATTTCTCATAGTATCAACATGAAAAATTTCATCTCCATGATAATCAAGCCTTTCTTTAATCAAATCTTTTAATGATCTCCAATCGTATTTATCTCTTTCTCCTAAATTTATGTGGTAGCGAATTTCATCTTTTTTATTTAATCGTGATTTTGAATTTTTATCTTTAAATCTATCGATTTGTGTTAGACCCAAATTTTTTGATTTACCACTGTAATAATTATAAAATCTGTCAAGCTCTACAGTAATAAGTCTTTTTAATATATCTTCTTTTGTAAAATTGTTTAGTTCATTTGAGAATTCTGGAATAAGATTTTCCGCTGATAAGGATGGTTTTACATTACTAATTTTTTTTGCCAAAAATAACATTTGAATTTTGCATATTTCATCAGTATCTGGAATGGTTTTTTGAGTTATTTTTGATTGTATTAATTTTTCTATTGATCTAATTTTACGATGCTCGCTTTGAGTTACAATAATTATTGAAACACCTTTCTTTTCTGCTCTCCCTGTCCTTCCGCTTCTGTGAGTATAAACCTCATTTTCATCAGGTAGTTGGTAGTTAATCACATGTGTAATATTATCCACATCAATCCCCCTGGCAGCAACATCAGTTGCCACTAAAAGTTGAATCTGTTTTTTTCTAAAAGAGTTCATTACTGTGTCTCTCTGATTCTGACTTAAGTCACCATGTAAAGCAGAGGCATTATAACCTGATTCAATAAGGTTTTCAGCAACTTTTTGAGTTTCACGCTTTGTTCTACAAAAAATACAACCAAATATTGTTGGATTAGCATCGACTAAACGTTTCAACGCCTCAAATCTCTGACGTCCACTTACAGTATAATATTCGTGAGAGACATTTTTTGCTGCAGAATTTTTGTTTCCTATTATTATCTCATTAGGGGAATTCATGAATTGCTCTGCAATCTTTGATACTGAGGAAGGCATAGTTGCTGAGAACAACCAGGTGTTCTTTTTTTTAGGAGATTTAGATAATATTTTAATTATATCCTCGTAAAAACCCATATTTAACATTTCGTCAGCTTCATCAAGTATACAATATTCTATCTGACTAATATTAACTATTTTTCGTCTTTGCATATCTTGCATTCTTCCTGGAGTTGCAACAATAATATGTGCTCCTTTTTTAATCTTTTTGGACTGTTCTTGAATATTTGAACCACCATATATAGCAACTATATTGACTTTTGGAAGATACTTGGCATACGATTGGATTTCTTTGGTGATTTGTATACAAAGCTCTCTTGTAGGAGAAAGAATTAACCCTTGGGTATGATTAGAACTAATTTTTATTTTTTGTAATAAAGGTAGTCCAAAAGCTGCTGTTTTTCCAGTTCCAGTCTGAGCCAGTGCCACAAGATCTGAATTGCCCTTTAAAAGTAGAGGTATACATTTTTTCTGAACATCTGTAGGTTTTTGAAAACCTATATCTTTAATAGCTTGAAGTAAAAAGTTTTTAAGACCTGAGCTTTTGAATGAGGACATAATAACAATTAAGGCATAAAAGTAGCTTAATTAATATTGCTTATTGAATAATTTTCTAATAAGTTAATATTTATATATCACAAATTTGAATAGCTTCAGCCAAACCATTCATAAGATCTTTTCTTGTAGGGATAAACTCTTGAGCTACAATCCCTTTAAAACCTGTGGATGCAATCGCTTTCATAACAGCAGGATAAAATAGCTCTTGTGTTTCATCAATTTCATTACGACCAGGAACTCCCGCAGTATGGTAATGTCCAAAAAATTTGTGGTTATTTCTAATTGTTCTTATTACATCACCTTCCATTATTTGCATGTGATATATATCATATAGAAGCTTAAAGTTATTTGAATTTAATCTTTTACATAGCTCAACTCCCCACCTTGAGTTATCACACATATAATCTTCATGGTCAACTTTAGAATTTAAAAGCTCCATTTGGATAGTAACGTTATACTTCTCAGCTATTGGTATGATTTTAATTAGTCCCTCTAGACAGTTTTTTAATCCTTGTTCATCACTAATTCCTCTTCTACTTCCGCTAAAACATATTAAGTTTTTCCATCCTGCATCAGATACCAATTTTATGTGTCTAGTATAGTTTGTTATTAATTCATCGTGAAAACTCTTGTCACACCAACCGTTAGTGAGACTTCGAGTTGACTTTCCTTCAAGATCACCATAACACATCGTTGAAATCATATCATGTTTTTTTAAAACATCCCAATTTTCAGAACCGACCAAATCAATTCCTACCAAACCTATTTTTTTTGATTGAATTACTAATTCTTCAAATGGCAATTTTTTGTAGCACCATGCACTAACTGAATGATTAATATTTCCTTTTAGTTTGTGTAATTTTTTATTCATATCATTCTGAACACTTAAGATAGGGCTTACTCCTATGCCTGCAATTCCAGTTCCAAAAGTTTTTAATGCTTTTCTTCTATTCATATTTAAATCGTGTATCGGAATTACAATTTAATAAATTTAATCTAAACTTTTATTTTCCCAATTCCATGCAGAATTTAGTGCGCTGGATAAGGAGTATTTTGGTTTCCATCTTAAAATCTGTTCAGCCTTTTTAGTTTCTGCATATGCGACTTCAATATCTCCGGGTCTTCTTTTACCAATTTTATAATTGACTTTTAAACCTGTAGATTTTTCAAATGTTTGAATTAATTCTAATACACTTACTCCTGAACCTGTTCCTATGTTAATATAGTCTATAAAGTTTTTATCTTGTATTTTAAATAAATATTCAATAGCCTTTAAATGAGCTTCTGCTAAATCGATTATGTGAATATAATCCCTAATGCATGTTCCATCTCTGGTATTGTAATCATCTCCGTAAAAGGTCAATACTTCTCTTTTTCCACTAACGACTTGAGTTAAGTAAGGTAGAAGATTTTCTGGAGTATTTTTTGGATTTTCTCCGATTAAACCACTAGAATGAGCTCCTAGTGGATTAAAATATCGAAGAGATAGACCTTTAAAATCTTTAATCCCATGAAATTCTTTATCCATTATTTTTTCACATATTTGTTTTGTCTTACCATATGGAGACTCTGCAATACCATGGGGTGTTGATTCAGTAATTGGTTGATTGGAAACTGATCCATAAACAGTACATGAGGAACTAAAAACAAATGGAATTGCTTTGGGCATAAATTCGATGATGTTTAACATTGAATATAAATTATTGTCATAATATTTTTTTGGTTTTCTAACACTTTCACCTACAGATTTTAGTGCTGCAAAATGAATTACCCCATCTATGTTAGAATAATTTTTAAAAAAGGATTCAACCTGATCTCTTACACTTAAATCCAGCTTTTCAAAGGCTAATTTACTGTTACTTAGCTGGTTTAGGTTTTCTAGAACAGAAATATCACAGTTACTAAGATTATCAATTATTATGACTTTATAACCATTATTAACTAACGATAATACAACATGAGAACCAATATAACCAAGTCCTCCAGTAACTAATATATTCAAAAGTTAATTTTTGTGTTATGCATATAGACTATTTTTTTCCTTAAGGATTAGAAAGTACATTATATCTTCAAACCATCTCTATATTCTCTTTTAGTGAATTGATTAGCTTCTTCGAGATTTGTAATTTTCATATTAATTCCATCCCATAATAATTTTTTTCTACCAAAATAATTCCATTTTTTATTTACTCTTTTTCTAAGCAAATAACTTCGAATAGCTATATTTCCCATCAAAACTGTCTCTGTCAGAGGTCCAGCGTAGTCAAATGATGAGGTTAAGGATAAATGCTCATCACTTTTATATCCAGCTTTGCAAGCATCAACCCATTTTTTTTGATGACCCCATTCTTTCAATTCATTTACTGAACCCTTGGGAAGAGTGGCCTTAATTATTGAACCATCATTTTTATATAAAACTGGATTTCTAGCTTTTTCATCACAACTTATTATTCCTTTATTTCCAATCATCATTATTCCATTTTTTCCATCACCTTTATAACCACCTAAAATATATTCTGGAGGGATTAAATCTGGGTGAGTTGGCCTAATTCCACCATCCATCCAAATCATTTTTACTCTACTTTTATTAGAAGAAGTTGGCTCAAAATGCAAAGTAACAGATGATGAAGGAGGGCATCCCTCTGGAATGTATTCTGCAGTCCATTTTCGTGTATATACACTTCCAACGCTACACTCGACATCAGTTGGGTATTTTAAACCTAAAGCTTTGAATGGGATATCAATTATATGACACCCCATATCACCCAAAGCCCCTGTTCCATATTGCCACCACCCTCTCCAATCAAAAGGATGCATTCCTGGAATATAATCGGTTTTTTCCGCAGGACCAAGCCATAAATCCCAATTTAAGCTATTAGGAAGTTTTGAATTATCAGGTTTTGGCATTAATACCCCTTGTGGCCATACAGGTCTATTGGTCCATACATAAACCTTATGTACATTACCTATTTCTCCATCCTTAATCCATTTTTGCATAGATAGTTGATATGGATTAGATGCTCCTTGATTTCCCATTTGAGATACAACTTTTTTATCTCTAGCCATTTCAGTCATAATTCTAGTTTCTCTAATATTATGAGATATTGGTTTTTGAACATAAACGTGTTTATTTCTCTGCATAGAATTTATTGCAGCATTAGCATGCGTATGATCAGGTGTAGAAATTGTAACTGCATCTATCTCTGGATGATTATCGAGCATAACTCTAAAATCCTCGTAAAACTTTGCTTTAGGAAATCTCTCTCTTGATTTATTTACAATATCTCCAGAATCAACATCACACAATGCAATAACTCTCTCTTTTCCACCTCCTGATGCATGAAGAATATCAGATTGCCCTTTTCCTCCAGCACCGATAGCAGCGATGGCAAGCTGATCACTTGGGGCTAAATAATTTACCCCACCAAGAACATGCCTAGGAACTATAAAAAAAGTAGATATCAAAGAGGTTTTTTTTATAAAATCTCTTCTGGATGTTTTGTCATTATTTTTTCTTCTACTCATAGATTTTTTTTTTAAAAGATAGTTAAAATATAGAATTGATTATCAATTATTTTTGTAATTCCATGATTTTAGTCTATCAATAGTGTTTTGTTGAATATCTGACCAAAAAAGATTAATATCAGCATAATGATAGTTTTTAATAAAAGACAATAAAAAACGGTTTGGAACTTTTGGAATAGATGTCCAAACAAGTCCATCTTTTATATTGATTTTTACGCTTTTAGAATAAATTTTATCATTTATATACAATAGTCCCAGGTGGTCTTCATATTTAGACTCATTTTTTTTATCCCATTTTATGGGATTTGAAGTTACCCCTCCTTTAAACCAAGATTCATATTTTTCAGGGTATTTATTTTTTTTGTAGGTATTCCAGCTTACATATCCACCAATCGCATCATGAGAATTCATTGGTTTTAGAAATTTGAAATCACTTAATTTAATTCTTGCACCGATTAAATAAGCTGCAACTAAATATTTTTGTAAATCGGTTCCATCAAAATATTCTTGTAAGAGTCTTTTGGCGTGTATAGTCCCTTGACTATGTGAAGCTATGATTATAGGTTGATTTTTTTTATAATTTTTTAAAAAATATTCAAATGCCTCTTTTATATCAGAATAAGCAACCTCTCCAGCCTCTTTACCTTGCTTGTAGAATTCACTATCAAAAATTCTAATATGAGCTTGACGATAATATGGTACATATAAATTTCCAGCTTTTGCCCAAGCTGAGGCTTGATACTTTACTGCCTTGTCAACAACATCTTTACGTATTTTATTATCAAAAATATCTGCATTCCATCTTGTATCATCTGGATCTAAAAGTAAAGTTGGATAAATATAAAATACAACAGCACTTTCTGTATTATAATCCCCTAATAATTCGGAAAGTTGCTTAGGATATTTTGATGGTAAAACTGCCCAAGACTTTTCAGATGAATAATCAGGTTTTAATGGAATGCTGTCAAATGAAAAGTCTACAGATTTGTAGCTAGGAGAAATAAATGACTTTAAAGAATAATTTTTTATCACAGAGCATCCATTTAATAAAAAAAGTATTGTTAATAATGAAATTATTTTTTTCATAAAAAAATTGATGAACAAATATCTTATAATTTATTGAGTTTAAAAAAATTGATCAAATTAAATAACATTTTAAAAGAAAAGTATATTTAAGATATTATTATATTTGATTATTAATTTAACTGTCATTTTTTATGAGAAAATTATTTTTTCTTTCAATAATTTTTTTTGGAATTGTAGTGAAGAACCAAAAAGAATTACAATTTCAAAAGTTACAGGGTCACCTCAATTCTCTAAAGCAAAACTATCTTTATCAGATTCAATATATAATGATAATGGTAACTATTTTTTTTCATTCAATATAGATGAATATAGTCTAGGAGAGCAAACTCAAAAAGATTTTGATTATAAACTTGCAAATTCAGATAAGGGACAACACATACATTTAATCATTAATAATGGTCCTTACTTTGCAAAATATTCAAATAAATTTAATCAAAAAATAGAGAAAGAAAATAATGTAATTCTTGCGTTTTTATCTAGATCTTATCATGAATCAATTAAAAATCCTAATGCTTATCTATTGACTAAAACTGGAGATAACAACAAAATTGATCTTAATGGTGAATTTATATTTTACAGTAGACCCAAAGGAACCTATGAAGGAGAGGCAACAAAAAAATTATTATTAGATTTTTATCTGATAAATACTAATTTATCTTCTAAAGGTAATAAAGTCAGAGCAACAATTAATGATACAGTGTTTATAATTGATGAATGGGTTTCATATTATATTGAAGGACTTCCAAAAGGGGAAGTGTCAGTTAAATTAGAGTTGATTAACTCAGAAGGAAATTTAATTCAAACTCCTTATAATCCATCAACGAGAAAGATAATTTTAAAATAAATCAATCGAATTAATTACCATAATCGACTTTTATTGAGCCTTTCTTGTTCTCTTAATTCTTCTAATGGAATGACTTTTAAAAATGATTGGTGTTGCTCAATAGCATACTCAATTTGTTCAATTATGTTTTCAATAGAATCTTTTTCATAATCTATTTCTAACCTAGGTTTAATATTCATGGTTTGTAAAATATCTCTTTTCTTAATCATAATCCCTTTTTTATCAAAAGAACGCCTGAAGCCATCAATTACTATTGGTATAACAATTGGTTTATATTTTTTGATTATGTGAGCTGTACCTTTTCTAATCGGTTTAAATGGTTTAGTTGTTCCTTGTGGAAAAGTTATAACCCATCCATCATCCAAAGCCTTTCCTATATTTGAAACATCGGAAAACTTAACCTTTCGATTTATCTCTTTATCTTTTTCTCTCCATGTTCTTTCAATTGAAATAGACCCTGCATATGACAAAAGTCTTGGTAAAAGTCCTGATTTCATTGTTTCCTTTGCAGCAACATAATATACATTTAATTTTGGGTGCCATATATATCCAATATTTTTAATTGAATCCATTCTTCCTCGTAAAGATGCATTAAATACATGAAGCATAGCAACAACATCAGCAAAATATGTTTGGTGATTAGAGACAAATAAAACATTACTGTTTGGTAAATCTTTAATTATCTCTGACCCCTCTATTTTTAGATTGTTGAACCCACGGTATCTTCTATGTGTCATAATGCCCATGTATCTAATTAACCATTTTTTGAGTATTAGGTAATGTCCAAAAGGGTTTTTCTTGAATAATAACATAGAGCGTTAAAAATATTTAAAGTTTATCAATTTATAATTCTTTTAATAAAAACTTAAATTCAGATAAAATCATTGCCGTAGCTCCCCAAACTATATTACCGTCAAAATTAAAGGCGGGTATTCCTCTCTCGTTCATATAGCTATTATTAATATCAATTTTCACGGTGGATTTTTTATCTAATAAAGTTTCTAAAGATACACTAAATACTTTTTTTACCTCTTTTTTATCAATTTGGAAAGATGGAATTTTATCATATATTCCCAAATATGGAAATACAATAAAATTACTTGGGGGTATATAAATCGAAGATAATTCTTTAATGAAATTTAATTCATTCTTATTTAAACCTATTTCCTCCTCTGTCTCTCTAATTGCCGTAACCCAACCAGAATTGTCAAAGTTTTCAGATCTACCGCCTGGAAGAGAAATTTGTCCAGAATGAACACTATTATCATCAGCTCTTTTTATTAAAGCAAAACAAGCTCTTCCAAAATTATTTTTATAAATACAAATTAGAACTGAGGCTCTGTTAGCATACAAATTTGATGTTTTTCTTGTTTGAATCATCAGATTTCTATTCAGTGAAGCCATTTTTATCTGAGCCTCCAAACCAGGTAAAATTATTTCTCTTAATTTTGGTATTGAGCTAATAAAAAAAGAAAAATCCATGTGCAGGTTATTAATATTTCTTATGTTGATTAATTGTCAATTTGATAAAAGAATTAATTCAACTATCAAAAATACTGAACATTTAAAAACTGAAATAAAAGAAAAGAAAATTCAAAAAAAAGATAATGTTTTAAATGAAAACAATGCAGTTAAATTTTTATTTGATTATGGTAACAAAAACAAAGAAAACAAAGTCAGAATTCATACTGTATATGGAGATATAGATATATTTCTTTTTGAAAATACACATATTCATAGATCTAATTTTATTTATTTAATTAAACAGGGATATTTTGATGGAACAATATTTCATAGGGTTGTACCTAACTTTATTATACAAGGTGGAAATTCGGACAATTCTAAAATTTTAATTAAAAGAAGTGAAATTGGACGATACCTTCTACCTCCTGACACAAGAAAAGGAAATAAACATCACAGGGGAGTGATTTCAATGCCGAGTAGTGAAATAGACAACCCTCATAAGCTAGCATCTCCATATGAATTTTTTATTGTCCAACAGAATCCAGGAGCATACCATTTGGATAAAGATTACACAGCTTTTGGAAAAGTCATTAGAGGAATGGATGTTGTTGATAAAATAAATCAAGAACCTACCGATGAGAGAGATACTCCACATAAAAATATTTATATAAAGGCCACAATTATTAGATAATATAGATTTTTATTATTAAATTTACATTATTAATAAGTTTTTATTATGACACTAACACAATTAGAATACGCATTAGCAGTTTCAAAACATGGTAATTTCACTATTGCTGCTGAAAAATCAAATGTAACTCAGCCCACACTAAGTATGCAGATTCAAAAACTAGAAGAAGAATTGGGCTCATCTATATTTAACAGAAATACAAAACCAATTAAGCTTACAGCAATTGGAGAAAAAATTATTGTTCAAGCCAAAAATATCTTGGATGAATCGATAAAAATGAAACAATTAATAAACCTCGAAAAAGGAGATGTAAACGGTGAATTCACTTTAGGAATAATTCCAACTGTTATGCCAACACTTCTTCCCTTTTTTTTGAACGTATTTACCAAAAAATTTCCTAAGGTTTTGCTAAAGATAGAGGAACTTAATACTCAAAGTTTTATTGAACAAATTTCGGACGGCAGATTAGATGCTGCTATTGGGTCAACTCCTCTGGAAAATCCAAATTTAATTGAAAACCCACTTTATTATGAACCATTTGTAGGATATGTTCCCGAAAACCATCCACTTCATGGTTTAAAAAACCTTGAAATAGATGATTTAGAAAATAACAAGATGTTAATTCTGGAAGATGGTCATTGCTTTAGAAGTCAGGTGATAAATATTTGTTGGTCAAGAGACAGAACAAAAATAAACTACAACTTCAACATTAGAAGCGGGAGTTTTGAAACAATGATAAACCTTGCAGATGAGGGTTTAGGGATGACATTACTGCCATTTTTACATACAGAGACTTTATCAGAAAAGAAAAGATTAAATTTAAGGAACTTTAATGATCCTGTACCTGCTAGAGAAATAAGTTTAGTTTATTCTAAATCTAAATTAAAACTCCCTATAATTAATGCATTGAATAAAACCATTGATTCAGTTATGAAAGGATTAATTGCTTTTGAAAATGTTAAAATAATTCAACCAAAATAAGGTTTTAAAAAAACCTGTTAAAAATATAATTGTGCTATATTTGCCAAATCTTTTCGGGGTGTAGCGTAGCCCGGTTATCGCGCCGCGTTTGGGACGCGGAGGTCGCAGGTTCGAATCCTGCCACCCCGACAATTGAGAAACTAATAAACAAAGTCTAAATTGATGAATCTTGCTTTACGTCGAGTAAGATAAATACTTATTTAATTAAAATTACCAAGGCTTTTCAAAATACTCCTTTGAAAAAGACCTTTTGTGATTGGTCCAAAAAGATTTAGAATCTTTTTTTAATCTCAAAATGTTATTCCCTCTGAAAAGTTTTGATAAAAGAGATAATGGAAAAAGAAATAAATAAAAAACTAATGTCAAAATTATTTTTGGCACAAAAAGACTCAATACTCTTGCTAAGCTCATCCATAATCGATGAATAAAATTTGTAAACTTTGAGGAAAATACAGCTGTAACACCCATTAGTATTGAAAGATTTATCAACCAATCTATCTCATAAACCTTGTATACAATAACAAAAGCTACCAAGAGAACAACTATTGTTGCAAGCGGAGAAGGTGTTTTTTGATTAATCATCTATTTTAAAATAATGTATATATAAATGGAGCAACAGCTGAGCTTCCAAAAAATACAATTATTACACCAAGCATTAATAAAAGAAATATCATAGGGCCTAACCAAAATTTTTTTCTCTCTAAAAGAAATAAAAATATGTCCTTAACAAAATCCATTAAAAATTAATTAGGTTTAAAGATAATAATTTATCGCTTAATATTTTTGCTTTTAGTCTGTTCAGATGGGCTGAATTATGACCATCATTTTGAATTTTATATAGGTCATTATTTTCAAGATCAGAGATTTCACAATCTAGACATATATTTGTAATATTATTTATTTTAAAATAATTCATAATAAAATTATTTTTACTTATTTCTTTATCAACTATCACAACAAAATTCATTTCTATAGATTTAAGAATATTTGATATATCATTTATTAAAAACAATGATCTTTTTATATCATATTTTTTTATACTATTTAGTTCAAGCCCCATATGTTCATTTAAAAAATGTTTCTTATATATATTTGACCTTCTAACTACCCTATTTATAAAAAAATCATAATATTTACTTATGACACCTAAACGATTAACACCTTGTTTATCTTGAAAAACTCCTTTATAAATCAGTTGATTATTTTCAACTTCATACCATGGTTCATTTTTACTAACATTACTTATAGCTCTATTAATGTGATACCAATAAAAACTATACAAAACGATTGCATTAATTTCATTACTTGAATTTTCTAAAATATTATATTTAACTAAAGAGTGAATATTATGGGGTCCATAACCATGAAAACCATAGTTCTTAATTTGATAGAAATTATTCGTCTCTAGACCAAAATAATGTGGTAAGGTTTCATTGTCATTCAACCCCTCTCCAAAAGTTTGAGAACAACCTAGGAATAAAATCTGATTATTTACTTTATTATTTGAACTAGGGGTTATCCTAATTTTATCTTTTATTGAATAAATGACACTATAAACTGTATCATTATTTTTTAATTTAATTGACGAAAAACTTCCATCGTTTGGCGGTCCGTATCCTAGGTTAGGCACATCCTTTCTAAAATATTTTCCTGAACTATAATCACCTAAATTAACTAAAAAATCAAAATCAGATTTTAACAATAACTCCTCATAGATATAAATTGAAAGAAAAAATGAGATAAAATATGGAAAGATTACTCTTTTATTTCCTCTGTAAAATAAAAAAATTATGAATAATAATAAAATTATAATTAATAAAAGATTTCCCAATGTAAAGTACATATTGATTAAATCCATAGATCAATCATCTTTGAATTTTGTAATCAATTTACTTTTATCAATGAGATTTATTTGCTTGTTTTTTGAATATATAAAATTATTTATCACTAGATAGTCCATTTCAGTATTCATAAAACATTTATATGCATCCTCCGGAGAACAGACAATCGGTTCACCTCTTACGTTGAAACTTGTATTAATTAAGACACCATATCCTGTAATTTTTTTAAAATCATTGATTAATCCCCAAAATTTTGGATTTGTTTTTTTACTGACTGTCTGGACTCTGGCTGAAAAATCTAAATGAGTTATTGCTTGAAGTTTACTTCTTCTAAAATAAAGTCTTTCATACAATGACAAATCATTGTAGTTATTTGGTAGTTTTAATTTTATTTTTTTATCAATGTTTCCAACTAATAACATATAAGGAGAATCCGCTTTCAAATCAAAATACTCTTCTCGAAGTTCTTCTAAAACAGAAGGTGCAAATGGTCTAAAGCTTTCCCTATACTTAATCTTTAGATTTAATTTTTTTTGCATTCCTTCATCTCTGGGATCACCCAAAATGCTTCTATTCCCTAGAGCTCTTGGTCCAAACTCCATTCTATCTTGAAACCAACCAACAACTTTTCCTAAACTAATTTTTTTTGCTATAAATTTTGATAGAATTTTAAAATCATCATATTTTGAAAAAACAGTTTTAAATTTTTTGTTCATGTGATTAATTTCTTTTTCAGAATATGTTGGGCCAAGATATGTTCCTTGCATTTTGTCTTTATGTTTTTCAATCACTCTCTGTTTATCGAAATACTGGTAATGTATCGACAAGGCTGCACCCAAAGACCCACCAGCATCACCAGCAGCTGGTTGAATATAAATATTTTTAAAAATGTTTTCCTTCAGAATTAATCCATTTGCAACGCAATTTAGAGCAACTCCTCCGGCTAAACATAAATTATCTGATTTGGTAATTTCTTTTGCATGTATTGACATTTTTAATACAATCTCTTCAGTTACCTTTTGGATTGCTAGGGCTAAATTGCAGTGTTCTTGATTTATATCATCTTCAGGTTTTCTAACATTAAGAGAAAAAAGATTCTTCCATAAGTTAGTTTTGATCATTTTTAATCCTGTTGCATAGTCAAAGTAATTTTGATTTAACCATATAGAACCATCATTTTTTATATCGACTAAAACTTCTTTGATTATCTTAATGTAATCTAAAGTTTGTTTAGATTGTGGATTACCATAAGGAGCTAAACCCATCAACTTATATTCTCCTGAGTTAACCTTAAAACCCAAGAAGTATGTAAAAGATGTATACAATAAACCCACAGAGTGAGGAAAGTTTAAATCTTTCAATATTTCAATTCGATTATTTTGTCCCAAACCAATAGATGCAGTAGACCATTCACCTACACCATCAATTGTCAAAATTGCAGATTCATTGAAAGGGGAAGTAAAAAAGGCACTTGAGGCATGGGAAAGGTGATGCTCAGGAAATAAAAATTTAATTTTAGATCTATCAAAATTCTCTATTTCTAATAGACCATCGATTAGTTGTTTTTTGAGAAACATTTTTTCATTTAACCAGACCGGAATTGATGTTAAAAAAGAACTAAGACCCCTTGGAGAAAATGAGTAATAAGTTTCCAAAAGTCTTTCAAACTTCAATAATGGCTTATCATAAAAAACAACAGCATCGAGCTCTTCAATTGTTAAGCCAGATTCCTGAAGACAAAATTTTATAGAGTTTTTTGGAAATTCAGGGGTATGTTTAATTCGACTAAATCTTTCTTCTTGGACAGATGCAATAATTTCTCCATCAGTAATTAAACAAGCTGAAGAATCATGATAAAAACATGAAATACCCAGAATATTAATGGATTCTGATATATTATTTATTTTTTTCATGAGCAAAAAATTATTGAGGCTAAAAGTAACAAATTAATTTTTTGAATTAATTATACTATATCAAAATTTGTATTATTTCAATTTGGTTTACCCTAAAAGAATTTGTTTTTTACAAAATTTAATTTACTTTTTTTACATTTGAAATTTGTTTTAAGCATATAAATGATTGGTATTTTTTTTTTAATATAGTCACTCAATTATTCGGGATGTGGCGCAGCCTGGTAGCGCACACGCATGGGGTGCGTGGGGTCGCAGGTTCAAATCCTGTCATCCCGACTTTTAATTTCTATTT
>MDTA01133043.1_pt1 | contig 28510 bp, 25 predicted proteins | sample 811151 | NCBI WGS metagenome assembly MDTA01 (sample SAMN05326648, study PRJNA326480) | marine metagenome | isolation source: seawater | place: Indian Ocean: South | collected 2010 | reverse complement strand
TAATTGCAAATAATAAATTTGCACTTGCAGCTTAATTAATTATTTAATTAAGTTACGGGGTTTGGGGCACCTGGCAACAGAACGCCCCTTTTAATTTATCTAATAATTTTATAAGTTACACGAATGTTATTAGGTTCTTTTTCTTTGCTTATAATTTATTTATTGCATAGATATATAATTGCTTGGATAAGATATTATAATCAAACAGATAAAAGATTTGGTAATTCAGTTTGGAGATGGTCCTATGACTACCAAGTAAAAGGGGTTAGAGATATTTCAGATTTAGATGATAAGGAGTTTGTTAGAAAAAGGAGAATTAGAAATAGAACAGTATCATTTATGTACTGGAATTTTTTTGTAGGATTTACTGTCTCAATGTATTTGATAAGTGATGTTCTTATATTTATATTAAATAATTAATATTTAAGACAAAAATTTTTTTAAATTTGGCTCAAAATAATTTGGTCCCTTCATTACTTTACCTTGTTTATTATAAATTGGTTTTCCATCATCTCCCAATTTACTCATATTAGATTTTTGAACTTCATCAAAACAGTTATCAAGATTAATTCCAAATGCGTGCCCAGCTCCATATGTAACGTAAAGAATATCAGTTAATGCATCAGCAACTTCTTTTAAGTCTTTTTTAGTTAATGCCTCTTTAAATTCTTTAAGCTCTTCTTCAATTAAATTAATTCTTAAATTATTGATTTTATCGCTGCTTAAACTTGGTTTTTTTTTTACTTCTTGACCAAATGTCATCATAAACATTCCAACTTTTTCAAAATTTGTCATGGGTCTCCTATGATTCTTTTTAATTTTAATGTATAAGATAAATAAAATTATCCAAATGAAATTTAGAAAAGAATTTGACAGTATTGGAAAAATTAATGTACCCCATGATAAATATTGGGGAGCATCAACAGAAAGATCAAAAAAATTTTTCGATATTGGTGAAATTTATGTTCAGAATATACTGATAAAATCTATTGCAATTATAAAAAAAGCTGCTGCAATAGTTCATAAGAATGGGAAACAAATTAGCCCAAAAATTGCAAATGCAATCATAAAAGCTTCAAATGAGGTTATTTCTGGTAAACTACAAGACAATTTTCCTCTTAAAGTTTGGCAAACTGGATCAGGAACACAAACAAATATGAATGTAAATGAAGTAATTTCTAATAGAGCTATTGAAATCTTAGATGGCAAAATGGGCACTAAAAAACCTGTACACCCAAATGACCATGTAAATAAATCTCAATCTACTAATGATGTTTTCCCTTCAGCTATGCATATTGCAATCGCTTTAGAAACAAAAAACAAATTAATTCCAAGTTTAAACCTTTTAAATATAGAACTTAAAAAAAAGGTTAAAAAATTTAGGAGTATCATTAAAGTTGGAAGGACGCATTTACAAGATGCTACTCCTCTTACACTTGGTCAAGAATTTTCTGGTTATCAATCTCAATTAGATGATTGTATAAGAAGAATTAATATTGCTATTAATGAAATATACTTTTTAGCCCAGGGTGGAACTGCGGTGGGAACAGGAATAAATACGAAAAAGAATTTTGATAAAAAAATTTGTAAAGAAATAAGTAAATTAACTGGAATCAGTTTTAAACCTTCAAAAAATAAATTTGCTGCACTCGCTGCTCATGATGCTATTGTAAATTTCTCAGGTACACTTAATACGACAGCTGTTTGCTTATTAAAAATTGCAAACGATATAAGATTTCTTGGATCTGGTCCAAGAGCAGGATATGGTGAGTTGACTTTGCCGGCAAATGAACCTGGTTCCTCAATAATGCCCGGTAAAGTAAATCCAACACAATCTGAAGCAGTTACAATGGTTTGCGTAAAAGTTATTGGAAATCACACTGGAATAACTATTGCTGGGTCTCAAGGACAGTTTGAGCTCAATGTTTTTAAACCTTTAATTGCCCATAATATCTTACAATCAATAGATTTGATTTCTGACAGTTCAAAGAATTTTTCTAACTACTGTATTAAGGGATTAAAAGCAAACACTGATAAAATTAAAAAAGATTTAGATAATTCACTAATGCTTGTGACAGCCTTAGCACCAAAGATTGGTTATGACAAAGCTGCTAGTATTGCTAAAAGTGCATTAAAAAATAAAACAACACTTAAAATAGAGATAATTAAGTCAGGGTTAATGACAAGTAAAGAATTTGATAAAGCAGTTAATCCAAAAAAAATGATTTATCCTGAATAAGATGAAATAATTTTGTTTGTAAATATTTTGAATTCTATCCAATTTGAAATTTTGATTGCACCGCTATTAAATTCGTAAATTAATTCATCAACTTCTCTAAATTCTTTATCCTTATAATTATCGTTTATTATTTTTAAAATCTTGAAATCATAATTTGTTAAATTTATCATAACTTCAAAATTAATTTTTTTCAGATTTATTCTATTTTTTTTTGGAATAACAAATTTATTATTGAATTTATTTATATCGTTTATTATTAAATCCAAATCGCCTCTAAATATTAGATTATTTTCCTCTTCATACAATACTCCTTTTTTTACCATTAAATTTGCTATCTTATCATTTTGGAAAATTGAATAGCTTAAATCAAGACTTTGTCCTACAAAATTTGCGTTTATATTTAAGTTTTCAAAAAGTGGATTTTTATCTAACTTTTCAATATCAAAATTAATCTTGCCATTAAAATTTTCGTTTAGAATAAAATCTTTAGAGAAAAATTCTTTAAAAAATGAAATATTTTTAAGTATATTTTTTAACTTTAGGTTATCTAAGGAAGAGTCAATATCAAAACTGAATGGATCTAAGAAAATTTTTCCAGTAAATAAAATTTTATCGTTACCAATAAAAGAGTTGTTAGATATAAAATTAATTATTTTATCTTTAGAAATATAATTTATAATAAACCTGGATCTATTCAAATATAATTGAAGTTTACTTTGTTCGTTTTTTTTATTTAATTTATTAGTATTTAAGATGTGTAATTTTATTTTTTTAAATTTTATATTAGTTACTTGCTCATCTAAATCTTGTTTCCAGTTTATATTAAAAGGAATATTGAATATATCCCCCTCAGATATGAAGGTATCTTGATTTAATTTATCATTATATTGTAAATTTATTTTTTTAAACTTTAGGAATGATATAGTTTCATCACTTGTATCCTGATAAAACAAATTAGTTCTTTTCATAATTATTGGTTTATCTTTAAAGCCATTAATAAAAAATTTTCTTATATAGGGTAAATCAAATTTGTTTAAAAAAAAATTAGTCTCATAAAACTCCAAGGACTTAATTTTCAAATTTTGCTTTTTGAAAAAATTATTTTGGTGTAAATAAATTTTTAACTTTTTAACTTCAGCTATTTCTTTTTGAAAATCTTCTTTATCATTAAATATTATTACATCTCTTAACTGAAAATGTGGTTTTGGTAAAATTGAATAACTTATTTCAGGTGTTAAAGCAAATTCTAAGCCATACTGATTTTTTAATAAACTTGTAAAATAATTTTGATCTTTTTTATTATGTAAGATTCCAGGAAATGATAAATAAACAAGATAATAAAAAAATACTATACTTAAAGCAAATATTAGATGATTAATCTTAAAATTTTTTTCATAATGTTTTTTTAAACTATCAAATGCTGCTTTCTTTAAATGTCCAAAATTACCAACATTTTTAACTTTTTCTGTAATATTATAGATATTTTTGGATATTTTATTTTTCTTAATATAATTAAAAAAAAAGTTTGATTTAAATTTAAAATTTTTCATTATTTGTTAAAAGATTTATATTAGTTTAATTTATTAATTAAAATGACAAATCTAAAATATTTAGAAAATTTAAACAAATCTCAAAAGGAAGCCGTTTTACATATTTCTGGACCACTTTTAATTGTTGCTGGCGCTGGGTCAGGAAAAACTAAAGTACTAACATCTAGGATAGCGCATATTCTAAAAGAGGGTAAGGCTTTTCCAAACGAAATATTATCCGTAACTTTTACAAATAAAGCTGCTCGAGAAATGCGAAATAGAGTATGCAAAATTTTAAATAATCAAGAAGTGGGCTTATCTTGGATGGGAACTTTTCATTCGATAAGCGCTAAAATTTTAAGAAGACATGCAAAGGCAGTCAACTTAAACCAAAATTTTACAATTATAGACCAAGACGATCAATTAAGATTAATTAAATCAATATGTAATGCTGAAAATATTGATATAAAAAAAATTGCACCAAACTTTATAATATCACTGATTAATAAATGGAAAAATTTAGGATGGTATCCGAATGATGTTGTTTTAAAAAAAAGTGAAACACTTGAAAAAAATTTGTTAAAAATTTATAGAATTTATCAAATAAAACTTACAGAACTTAACGCATGCGATTTTGGTGATTTGATTTTACACTGTGTATCTATTTTTGAAAAAAATCTTGATATTAATAAAATGTACTCTAATAATTTTAAATATATTTTAGTAGATGAATATCAAGATACAAATTTTATACAAAGTAAATGGTTAAAACTTTTAACAAAATATCATAATAACATCTGTTGTGTTGGAGATGACGATCAATCTATTTATAGTTGGAGGGGCGCTGAAATTAAAAATTTTTTAGAGTTTGACAAAAAATATGAAAATACAAAAATTATTAGACTTGAGGAAAACTATAGATCTACCCAAAATATTCTTAATGTTGCATCAGAATTAATATCTAATAATGAGAATAGATTAGGTAAAAAACTTAATTCAAATCAAAATCAAGGTGAATTGATAAAACTGAATTGTTTTAAAAATGGTAAAGATGAAGCGACAGGTATTTCTAAAATTATTGAGAATCAAATCTCTCAAAAATATAAGTTAAATAATGTAGCAATATTAGTCAGAGCAATTTTTCAAACACGAGAATTTGAAGAAAGATTTCTCAAAATAGGTCTGCCTTACAGAATATTAGGAGGTGTAAAATTTTATGAACGTGTAGAAATAAAAGATTGTATAGCGTACCTCAGAATAGTTTATCAAAAAAAAGACGACCTAGCTTTTGAAAGAATTATCAATGTACCTAAAAGATCAATTGGTGATACCTCTTTTAAAATCATAAGTGAACACGCAAAAAAAAATAGTTTATCACTTGAAAATTCATCCAAGAATTTAATCGAATTAAATCAAATAAAGCCAAAAACAAAAATTGGCTTAACTAATTTTTTGAATTTATTGGAAAAATGGAGAAATGATTATTTTAACAAAAAAATGGGCCACGTGAAGCTGCTTCAAATAATTTTAGATGAATCGGGTTATTCTCTACTATTAAAGAACAAAAAAGATTTGGAAAACGAAAATAGACTTGAAAATATAAAAGAACTTTTAAATGCTATGAAGGAATTTGATAACTTGGAAACTTTTTTAGAGCATGTTTCTCTTGCGACATCTATGGATAACGATTGGGATGGTCAAAAAGTTAACCTTATGACAATACATGCTTCTAAAGGGCTTGAATTTGATGCTGTTTTTCTTCCTGGTTGGGAAGAAGGTTTGTTTCCACATCAAAAATCAATTGATGAAAAAGGTCAGCAGGGACTTGAGGAAGAAAGAAGACTTGCATATGTTGGAGTCACTAGAGCGAAATATGAGGTATATGTATCATTTTCACTTAATAGATTTTACCAAGGAGATTGGATAGATAGTATTTCCTCAAGATTTGTAGATGAGCTACCTGAAAAATATATTAAAAAAATTAATAATTTTGAAAGAGAGCAAGAAGAATTTTTTGAATTTAATCAAGATTTAGAAAATCAGGAAAATGTTTATAGAAGTCCAGGCTGGCTGAGATATCAAAAGCGATTAAAATGATTGCTGATAGAATTAAAAGTTTAAGAAAGAAATTTAGCAAATTCAATATCGATGGGTATATTGTACCAAAAAACGATAGCTATTTTAGTGAATTTTCTTCACCTGATAGACTAAAGTTTATATCTAATTTTAATGGATCAGCTGGATTAGCTATAATTTTAAGAGACAGAAACTATTTATTTGTAGACGGACGGTATACGATACAAGCTAAATCACAGGCAAATAGACATTTTAATATTGTTGAAATTCCCAAAAAACTACCATGGGAAGTTTTAAAACATAAAACTAGAATAGGTTTTAACCCTTATTGTTTTACAAGTTTAAGTTTAAGAAAAAATTTTAAAAATTACTTTATTCTTGTGCCGATTTATAATGATTTAGTAATTGATAAAGTTCCAAAAAAAAATACTAAGTTTTATTTTATAAATGATAAAATCTCAGGAGAAAATACTAAATCTAAAATTAAAAAAGTTTTGAAATACATTAAAAAGGACAAATCAGACTACCTTTTTATAACTGCGCCCGAGAATGTTGCTTGGCTATTAAATTTAAGGGGCAAAGACAATCCACATAGTCCAATTCCCAACTGTAGGCTGATTTTAAAAAATAATGGTAAAATTTATTTGTTCACAAATAAATCAAAAATACAACATTTGCTAATGAAGTGTAATAAAATGAAAATAGAATTTATCGATGAAAGTAAAATAGATTTTTTTTTAAAAAATATCATTTCTAAAAAAATTATTTTAGATCGATTGAGTTGTTCTTTGGCTTACGAAAATGTAATAAAAAAAAAAACAAATATATCAATTAAAAACGATCCAATTTATTATATGAAATCGATTAAAAATGATACTGAGATAAAACATTTTATAAAGTCTCATATTTATGATGGTGTGGCATTAATAAAATTTTTGTGTTGGATTTATAATCATAAAAAAAATATTACAGAATTAGATGCTGAAAAAAAATTAAGTTTTTTTAGAATGAAAAATAAAAATTATTTATACCCAAGTTTTAACACAATTTCTGCGTCTGGGCCAAACGGCGCGATTATACACTACCGAGCAAATAAAAGTTCAAATAGATTAATAAAAAAAAATGATATTTTCTTGTGTGACTCAGGCGGGCAATATAAATATGGAACTACCGACGTTACTAGAACTATAACTTTAGGAAAACAAACTGGAAAGATTAAAAATATTTTTACTTATGTTTTAAAAGGGCACATTGCTGTTGCTAGCGCAAACTTAAAAAAAATAAAAAGTGGCCACTTATTAGATAAACTAGCAAGAAAATTCCTGAAGAGTAAAGGTTTAGACTATCTGCATGGAACTGGGCATGGAGTAGGTTACTTTCTAAATGTTCACGAGGGGCCAGTTGTAATATCTAAAGGTTATAAAATAATACTTAAACCAGGTAATGTAATGAGTAACGAACCTGGATTTTATAAAAAGGGTAAGTATGGAATTAGATTAGAAAATATGATTTACGTAAAAAAAAACAAAAAAAATATACTATTTAAAAATTTAACATTGGTACCATTTGATAAAAATTTAATTAATTTTTCACTACTCACTAACAAAGAAAAAAATTACTTAATAAATTATAACTTGGAAATTTATACAAAAGTTGAAAAATACTTAAATAATAAAGAAAAATTTTGGCTATTGTCTCAATTTTGAAATTTTCTCAAAGTCTATCTGGTTTAATATTTTGATTTTTAAATCATTTGCCATTTTTATTTTTCTTGAGGTAGGTTTTTCACCAGTGATCAAATAATCTAGTTTTTTCGACACATTGCTTACAATTTTTCCTCCATTATTTTCAACAATTGATTTAGCCTCTGCTCTGCTAATATTGTTTAATTTTCCTGTAAACATCAATATTTTGTTAGAAAATACTCCTCCCTTTTTCTTAATAAAATTCTTCTCAAAAATTAAAATTTCAGTTAGAGATGACACAACTTTTAAGTTAAGATCATTTTTAAAAAAATTTTTTAAAGAAGTTATTTGAGTTTCTCCGATGCCGTCAATATTAGATAGTTCCTCAATATTTTTTGGATTTTTTAATTTAACAAAATTGGAAGAATTGCCTAAAAATTCAGATATTAATTTTGCATTTTCCTGGCCTATGTGCCTAATGCCAAGAGAATAAATAAATTTGTCTAATTTTAATTTTTTTGCTTTATTAATTGAATTTTTAAGGTTTGCCGCCGATTGAGATCCCCACCCTTCTAATTTAGAAATTGTTTCAAAATTTAAATTAAATATATCATTAGGAAGTTTTATAAATTCTAAATCCCAAAACTTTTCAATGACTTTTTTTCCAAGTCCCTCTATATTCAAAGCATCTTTTGAGACAAAATGTTTTAATTTTTCAATAGATATTTTTTCACATCCAAACCCGTCATTACTACACCTTCTAACTGCATCAACCTTTTTTGTAACAGAGTTGTAATCTTTAACAGTTTTAGATCCACATGATGGGCATTTGTTTGGGAATATATATTTTTTTGAGTTTAATGGTCTTAATTCTTTGTTTACAGCAATTACATGTGGGATTACATCACCAGCTCTTTCAATTTTAACAGTATCACCAATTCTAATATCTTTTCTAATTATTTCATCTTCATTGTGCAATGTTGCATTAGAAACCATTACACCACCTATGTTTACTGGTTTAACTTTGGCAACAGGAGTTAAAGCACCAGTTCTTCCAACCTGAATATCAATATCTATAACTTTTGTTACTGAGTAATTAGCAGAAAATTTATGAGCAATAGCCCACCTGGGAGCTGTAGCCATAAAACCTAATCTTTTTTGTAAACTAAACTCGTTAATTTTATAAACCATACCATCAATATCATAGTTTAAACTAAATCTTTTTTTTTCTATTTCGGAATGATATCTGACCAATTTATCGATACCTTTAATTGTTTTATTTAATTCAGAGGTTTTAAAACCCCATCTATCAAGTTTTTTTAAAAAATCACTTTGTTTATCAATCCTCATTTCTGAACTAAAACCAAAAGTATAAGCGATGAATTTCAAAGGAATCATTTGTGTTTTTTTAGGATCTTTTTGTCTAAGAGATCCAGATGCTGCATTTCTTGGATTTGCAAAATCTTTTTCAATTTTTTTGAAATCATTATTTTCTATAAAAACCTCGCCTCTTATATCTATATCCTCTGGAAAATCTGTTTTAGAAATTGTCAATGGTATATCCTTAATAGTTTTTAAATTGGCAGTTATATCTTCACCTTCCTCACCATCTCCTCTAGAGAGTCCTCTTAATAATTTTCCATTTTTATAATTTAATGATGCAGAAATTCCATCAATTTTAGGTTCAGCACTGTATTCAAACTCGAAATTTTTATTAAAAGTTAAGAAATTAATATTTTTTTTTTGAAAGTTGATTAAATCCTTCTTGTTAAAAGCGTTTGATAATGAAAGCATTTTAACTTTATGTCTAAATTTCTCAAATTTTTTTGAAGGTTTATATCCAACTTTGAGACTAGGTGATCTAATATCTAAAAGGTTATTTTTTTTCTCTAATTCTAAAATTTCGATCTTAAGTTTATCATATTCTAAATCCGGTACTAACGGTCTCTGTTTTTGATAATAAAACTTATTATATTTATCTAATAAGTCTAATTTTTTTTTGTATTTTTTTAACAATGAATTACTCATTTACTAATAGAGAAGTTTTTTAAATTTTTTGAAAATCCCCTCTTTTTCCTTTTTAATCTGTAGTTTAGATTTGTAGTTTTCATTAAAAATTTTATAGCTTTTTGAATACCATTCACTCGATTGATAATTATAACCTAATAGTGAAGCATACTTTTGTGATTCATCAACTAAACCTAATCTATAATGAAGTTCTACTAATCTATGAAGAGCTTCATCAATAAATGAGGTATCATCATATTTGTTAACGACTATTTTGAAGCGATTAATTGCTGCAATCCATTTTTTTTTTTTTATGTAATGAACACCAATATACATTTCTTTTGATGCAAGATAGTCTTTAATTAAATCCAATTTATAAGATGCATCTAATGCAAAATCAGTATTTGGATATGTATTTAAAATAAATTTGAATTTTTTTTCTGCCATGACAAGTGGTTCTAAATCTTTTTTTTCATCAACAATTTTTTCATAATAAATCATGCCTAATAAATAATGAGCGTATGTAACATTTTTATCATTTGGATAAATTTTCAAAAATCTATCAAGCTCATATTCAGCATCATAATAATAATCTTGTGAGTAATATGCGTAAGCAGCCATCAACGCTGCTCTAGGAGCCCATTCAGATTGGGGATATAGAAGTTCTGCTTCATTAAATTTTTTAGCTGCAAATAAAACATCTCCATTTTCTAATTCTTCATAACCTTCTTCAAAAGCTTCTATCATTTGAGTCTGAATGTTTTTTTCCTTTACAATGGAAACCTTTTCATTTTTTGAGCATGAATAAACGAAGAAAATAATTAAAATTAGGAATATATTATTAAAAAATCTCATTTTAAATTATTAACAGATTAATAAAAAAGCTTAAGTATTTATGCTATTGATTTTAGTGGATTATTTATCAATAAAGAATGTGGTATATTTTTCTCTTTAACCTCAATTATTGAGAAATTCTCGTTATCACTGAATAATTCTCTTAAGCCTAGATTTGTAAGACTGTGTCCTCCTTGACTCGAGGTTATTTTAGCTATCATTTTATATCCAGCAAGATATATGTCACCAAGACAATCTAATATTTTATGGTTTACAAACTCATTATTATTTCTTAATTTTTCTTCATTCAGAACTTTGTTTCCTTTCAAGACTATTGCGTTATCTAAACTTCCGCCTTGAGCTAGACCCATTTTCTTTAATTTTTCCACATCTTCGAAAAGACAAAACGTTCTTGACTCAAACATATCCTTTAAGTCATCCATATAAATATTTTTTGTATTTCTCTGATTTAAAATAGTATTTTGTTTATATTTGATTTCAAAATCAATTTCTAAACTAATTTTATTCGGTTCAAAACTAATAAATTTTTCACCATCCTGATAAGTAACCTTTTTGTTGATTTTTATAATTCTGATTGGTTGGTCGCTAACTTTAAACCCAACACTTAAAATACCTTCAACAAAATTTTTTGCTGAACCATCCATGATTGGCAACTCTTCTGCATTTAAATCAACTAATAAGTTATCTATACCTATACCACACAGGGCAGCCATTAGATGTTCAATTGTAGATACACTTACTCCATTTTCATTTGTTATTTTAGTACAATATGAAGCACTCGATACATTAAAAACGTTTGGATAAATAATATTATTTATTTTTATATCTGACCTTTTAAAAATTATGCCAGTATTAGGGGGCGCCGGGTGTAAATGCATTAAAACTTTTTTGCCTGAGTGTAGACCTATACCTTCAAATTTTATCGAATTATTGATGGTTTTTTGTTTAAGTACTGACATACATAGCTTTTAAATGCTTGTGTTGAATATGAAAAAACAAGTATTGTTACAAAAAAATACAGATGATTAGTCAAAAAACTTAAATATTTTGTCAAAAATATCAACTCTCTGTTGATAGTCTTCTCTTATTAATACCTCTGATTTATTTACGCCATTAATTACTTTTTTTGCAGAAATGCACATAGTCAAATCTTTTTCATCATTTAGAAATTTTTTTGCATACTCGAAAGAGACAATTTTATTAATTTTAATTTTACACTCTTTGAACAATTTTTTTACCTTTTGGATTAAGTACTTATCTAACGTTATTATTTCAATTTCTAAAATAATTTTTTTAAACTTGATATCATTTGGTAAAAAATTGTAAACTTTGCCATCAATATTATATTTATTTATTATAATATGAATAACTTTAAGTTTTTTATTATAATCATCAAAATATTTTATTCCGCTCTGAACTAAATCTGTTACAACTTTATTATCTAATTTTTTTTCATCAAAAATATTTTTAATACTAAATACAATACTTTGATAAGAATTAGAATGAATTGATATGTTTCCACTATTAAGAAAAAAACCCAAGTTTTTTTCTATATTTCTAATATTTTTTTTTAAAAGATTTAATATAATTCCAAAATTCAAATCATTGCTTATACTGTCAGGAATGTCAAAATTTAAAGTTTCTTTATATTGACTTTCTCCTATTTCAAAAAAACATATGTGAATTTTTCTATCTGAAATTCCAAAGTAAAAACTCCCTTCGTTAGAATTACTCATATTTTATAATTTTATTCTTTAACCTTAAATCAATAATTTTGGAGTTAGAAAAGTTTTTTTTATCTAATAAATCTCTACTATAATTAATTATTTCCTGGTTATATTTGATTGGGTATTTTATAATAACATCGTTGTTTAAAATTATATCAAACCTTCCGCTTTTAAAAAAATTAATTTTATTTATTATTTGGTAATCTAAATTTGATTTTTTTAATAAATTCACTACATTATAAATATTTTTAAAATCAGTTGAGCCCGAAACGGTTGGTATATTATTTTCATTTAAATTATAATTTAACATTTTTCCATTATCGCCTAAAATTATAATATTATCTTTGTTTTTAATTATACATATCGGCTGCGCGGGTGTGAAGTTTATTATTATTTTATTTGGAAAATTTTTTTTGACTTGTAAATATTTAATGTCATTTCTATTATTTAATTTAAAAAAATGATCCTGTTTTAAAAAAAAAATATTTTTTTTATAGATTTTATTAATTTCACTTTTAATCAGTTCATTTTTTTCTTTTGAAAATCCGTAAACGTATATATATTTAACATCAAATAAATTTTGTATAACAAAATTATAGTTATTTGTAGATGTTAATATTATAAGTATAAAAATGTAAAAAAAAAATTTGATTTTTTTACCTTTTTGTTGAAGCATCTTTTATCATCCAATTAATTAATGAATTAAAATTTATACCTCTGTATGCAGCTATTTCTGGAACTAGTGATAGATCTGTCATTCCTGGTTGGGTGTTAAGTTCCAACAAATAAAATTTATCTTTATAAAATTTAAAATCAGATCTAGTTATACCTCTGCAATTTAATAATTTATGTGCTTTTAAAGCAATTTGATTAATTTTGATATAATTCTTTTTACTTAATGTCACGGGAATTATGTGTTCAGTTTTTGCATTAGAATTATATTTCGCTTTATAATCATAAAATTTTCTTTTTGGTTTTAGCTCTATTGGACCTAAAACTTTATTACCCATTATTGCAACTTGTATCTCTCTCCCAGGGATAAATTTCTCAATTAATACTTCTCTATAATTTCTCATTTTTTCTAATTTTTTTGATAATGATAATTTATTATTGCAGATAAACACATCTAGACTGGATCCCTCATTAATTGGCTTTATGACGACTGGATAATTTAAGTAACGTCTAATTCGATTATAATTTATATTTTTAGTTTTATTTTTTAATATAATAAATTTTGGTGTTAATATTTTGTTTTTTATGAAAATTTTTTTGGAAATCTCTTTGTCCATAGCTTTCATTGAAGATTGAACACCTGAATGGGTGTATTTAACTTTCAGTGTCTCAAGTATTGATTGAATGTAACCATCCTCACCAAATCTTCCGTGTAACGCATTGAATATTATATCTGGTTTAAAATTTTCGATAATTTTCAAAAAATTATCGCATGTATCAGCAAATTTTACAGTATGTGATTTTATAATTGATTTGAAAACAGCTTTAGCTGATTTAAGACTGATATAACGCTCTTTAGAATATCCACCTCCTAAAATTAAAACTTTTTTTTTCATTTAATTTACAATTTCAAGTTCGAGTTCCAGTGATATACCAGTTTTTTCTTTTACATTTTTCTTAACAAAATTTATTAAATCACACATATCTTTATAAGAAGCATTGTTGCTATTAATAAAAAAATTACTATGTTTTTCAGATATCTTTGCATCTCCAAAACTTATTTGGTTGTCTACATTTTCTTTGATCAGCTCCCATACTTTTTTTTCTGACTTATTTTTTGGGTTTTTAAATGTACTTCCTCCAGTTTTAACTCTTAATGGTTGAGAGCTTTCTTTTTTTTCCTTCAGTTTAAGTATATTTTCTTCTATCTGTTTTTTATTTTGCTTATTAGTTTTAAAAGATGCACTTAAGAAAATTAGGTTTTTTGGTAAATTTGTTTGTCTATAACCAAATTTTATCTTTTCAGAATTAATTGTGAACACTCTTCCATTTAAATCCATCGCTTGAACAGAAAGTAAAACATCTTTAAACTCAGTTCCAAAACATCCAGAATTCATTCTGATACCCCCGCCAATAGATCCTGGAATACAAGATAGAAACTCTAACCCGCTTAAGTTGTTTTCACAAGCAAAACTAGATACGTTTTTGTCTAGTATTGAACACCCTGCAATAACAACATTATCTTTTGTCAATGACAATTTATTAAAATTTTTACCTAACTTTATAAAAATACGATTTTGAATTTGTTCTGATATGAGTAAATTTGAGCCCGCACCAATGGGGAAAAAACTGTTATTTTCTTTTTTTAAATATAATAAAAAATCTCTTAACTCATTTAAAGTCTCTGGTACAAAGAAAATTTTCGCATTTCCTCCAATATTCAGCCAGGTATGATTTTTTAAACTATAATTAAATTTTATTTTACCTTTTATACTTTTTGAAAAATTTTCTAAACTTTTTAACATTATTTTCTCATTAACTTTGGTAATTCTTTAATCCAATTAGATATAGATCCAGCTCCCATTCCAATTACTATATTTTTATAATTTAAATTTTGTTTTAAATATTTAGCTAGTTCATTTTGATTATTTGCTAAAAAAACTTGAACTTTTGATTTTCTTATAATTTGGTTTGCAAATTTATAGTAATTTAAATTTAACCTCAAATTTTCACCTGCTTTATAAACAGGACACAATATTACTGAGTCTGCTTTTAAAAAGGATGAACAAAACTCATTTTTTAAATCATTTAATCTAGAAATTCTATGTGGTTGAAAAATACAAATTATTTTTTTTTCTTTAAAACTATTTTTAACTCCGGCAATTACCTCCTTTATCTCAGTAGGATGATGAGCGTAATCATCATATATATCGGCACCATTATGTGTGAATATTTTATTAAATCTTCTCTCCACACCTTTAAAATTTTTTAAACTATTTTTTAAAATAATTGGTGATATCCCAATAAAATGTGACACAGCTATTGCTGCTGTTGCATTTTTTACATTATGAGATCCAATTAAAGGAACTTCAATTTTTTTTAAAATAGTTTTTTTCTTGTTAGGAAGACACATTTCAATATCAAAAATAGATTTATGTCTTAGGTACGAACAATTTTTAATTTTGAAATTTGATTCTTTGCTAAATCCATATGTAAGTATGTTTTTAATTTTACTTTTTTTATAAATATCTCTATTATTTTTATCGTCTATACAAATAAATGTTTTACCAAAAGATGGGACTTTGAGCATAAATTTTATGAAATGTTTTTTTAAATCATCTAAAGATTTATAATAATCCATATGTTCTCTATCAATATTTGTTATTACAGCATAAGTTGATGGTACCTTTATAAAACTTCCATCAGACTCGTCTGATTCTAATACACTCCATTCACTTTTTCCTAGTTTGGCTGAGTTTTCTAATGAATTGATAACTCCACCATTAATAATGGTTGGATCTAATTTAGCTTTGGCAAAAATTGATGCTATTAAAGATGTTGTGGTTGTTTTGCCATGAGATCCAGAAACTACAATGTTTTTTTTAAGTGAAGTTATATGCGCTAACACGTCTCCTCTTTTAAAAATTGGTAAATTTTTTTTTTTAGCCTCTTTTATCTCTACATTATTATTTTTTATCGCTGAAGAAATTACTAAAATTGTAGCTCTTTTAATATTTGAAGAAGAATGTCCAAAAAAAAATTTAATACGTCTCTTTTTTAACCTGTCTATGTTTTTATTAAGAGATTTATCACTACCTTGAACTTTAAAACCCAGCCCAGACATTATTAAAGCCAATCCACTCATTCCTATTCCTCCTATTCCAACAAAATGTATTATTTCGGATTTTGCTAAGTTTATATTCATTTTTATATAAGTTTATTTAACTCATTAGAGTTTTTATTCCAATCATATCCCTTGTTAAAATTGTACATATTTTTTTTTTTTTGAAATATTAAATTTTTATTCTTAATCAAATTTAAAAGAAAGTTATATAAAAAATTGTTTTTAACCTCGTTTTCCCTGATCAACCAACATAAATTTTTTTTGACAAAATGCTTCGCGTTATAAAATTGATGATCATCTTTAGCAAAAGGGTAAGGCACAGCTAAAAAGGGGGATCCTAAAAATGCTAGTTCGTTAATAGTTGAGGCGCCTGATCTTGTTATTACAAAATCACTTTTTTTTATAATTCCGTATAAGTTTTTAGTAAATGAAAAAACATGAAAATTAATATTTTTAGATGCATAAAAATTTTCAATTTTTTTTAAATTTTCTTTACTTGTTTGATGAAAAATTTTAATTTTATATTTTTTCGACAGTTTTAATAAGTCCTCATTAAATAGATTGTCAAATTTTTGTGCTCCCTGACTTCCGCCTATAATTAGTATAGTAAAAAATTTCGACTTTTTTTTTATAACTTTATTTTTCGAAATAAAAATATTTTTTCTGATCAACGGATTAATTACAAAAATTTTATGATTCATTTTTTTTGGGAAATTTTTTATTTCTTTTTGATATGTAAATATTTTATCACAGTAATTTAATAAAAAAAGGTTAGATCTTCCTAAAACTAAATTAGGTTCAAATAAAAAAATCTTCAAGTTTAAAAATCTAGCAGCTAAGCATAATGGTACAGACATATAGCCTCCTGTAGATATTAATATTTCAATTTTTTTTTTTTTTAAAAATAAATATGATTTTAATATGGATTTGGTAAATGAAATAATAAACGGTATTAAGCCCATAATATTTTTATTCAGTTTTGGTACATCTATTTGCTTTGTTATATAATTTTTTTTATTTATATAATTGATGCCTCTTTCATCTGTAGTAATTATAATTCTATTTTTATACCTTAAATAATCATACATGACCTGAGCAGGGATTACATGACCCCCAGTGCCCCCTGTGCTGATAATTATTTTTTTCATAAATTTATATCTTTCTTCTTGTAAAGTTCAGTATTAATCCTGCAAGGATTGAGGAGCTTAGTATTGATGATCCTCCATAGCTTAAAAAGGGTAAAGTCATACCTGTTGTTGGCAGCAATCTAATATTAACACCAAAATGAATTAATACTTGAAATACAAGTAATAATATTGAACCAATTAAAACAAGTTTATTAACATTATTTTTTTCATAAGGAATTTTTTTAAATATTCTAAATATTAGAAGTAAAAAAATTAGTAAAATTAGTAGTATAAATAATACTCCAAATTCTTCAGAAATTACTGATATTACGTAGTCTGTGTGAGCTTCAGGCACACGTGTGTTTAGAGTACCTTCTCCAATTCCTTTTCCAAAAAATCCCCCATCTATGATCGCCTCTGTTGCTTTTTCTGACTGATAATTACCGTTTGATGTTTTATCAAAAAATGCTGCTATTCTATATTTAATATATGAGAATTTTGGTAAATAAAAAATTAGATAACCTAATATTGATAAAGAAGATAATATTAAAAAATTAAATAATAACAAATTTATACCTGATACAAATATAAGGCTTAACCACACAAAAGAAATTAATAACGTTTGACCTATATCGGGCTGTAAAATTAAAAATAATAAAATTGGCAAAACTATCAACATGCTAAAAAAGAACTTTAGGTAAATGTTAGATGTGAACCTTGAGCCTATAACAAGTGATAAAAATATTATCAAAAATGGTTTTAAAAACTCTACAGGTTGGAATCTTGGAATAATTGGAAAGTCTAACCATCTTTTTGAGCCTTTAACTTCAACACCAAACATTGGGACTAGTAACAAAGATAGAAAAAAAATTATGAATATAATAATACCAATTTTATAAATATTTTTTTCTGGAATAGCAGAAAAAAAAAATAATTAAAACAAAGCCAATAATTACATAAATAATATGTTTTAAAAAGAAATAATAATTATTTGTTCCAAACTTAGAAGATGCAATTAAAGATGTTGAAACCAAGGAAAAAAAAATTCCTAAGGTAATTAACAAAATAAATAGAAAGAATATTACTTTATCTAAATTTTTCCACCAATCGTAAATAAAATTATCATAGATATTTTTATTTTCCATAAAAATATTCGTTCTTAATTAATTGATTGAAATATTTTCCACGGTGTTCGAAGTTTTTGAATTGATCGAAAGAAGCAGCAGCTGGGCTAAATAAAATTGTTTTTTGATTTTTATCTTTTTTAATATCTTTTTTAATTGCTAAGATTGCATTCCTCAGAGTTTTTGTATATTTAAATTTTATCTTATTTTTAAATTGTTTTACAAAGTAATTTTTATTTAATCCAATTATATAAGCAGTAATATTTTCAAAATGTTTTTTTTCTAATTTCAAGTTATCACCTTTTTTAAATAAGCCACCAACTATCCAATAAATATTTTCATAACTAGATAAAAGACCAGTTGTTGATGAAAAACTAGTAGATTTTGAATCATTTATTATTTTTAAATTAAATTTATTATAAATAATTTGTTTTCTAAATTTTAATCCCTTAAATAAATTTAAAGAATTAAATATTTTATAATTAGATATTTTGAATATCTTTGATATTTTATAAATAAAGTGAATATTATTTAAATTATTTTTATCGAGTAAATAATCGTTCGAAATATTTTTCTTAAAAAAATCTACTTTATCGTAGTTTATTTTAATTATTTTAGATTTAATATTTTTGTTCAATAAATGCTTATTTATAATTGAACTATCTTTTTCTATAAATGATAACTTATTTTTTTTTTGATCACAAATTAGTTTAATTTTAGCTTTTGCATATTCATTAATATTTTTATGTCTTTCTAAATGGTCTACATTTAAATTCAAAATAGCTGCGTAATCTGTTTTAAAATATTTGTTATAAAGTATTTGGTATGATGAAGCTTCGACAACAAAAATAGTTTTGTTTTTTATTCTTTTTTCCTGCAATGGTGGTTTTCCAATATTACCAACTAGTCGAACATCTAATTTATTTGATCTAAAAATGTCATAAAGTATCTTACATGTGGTGGACTTACCGTTAGTTCCTGTGATTGTAATTTTTCTATTGTATGGATAAACAATATGAAAAATGTCAAGTTCAGTAATTATCCTGGACGAGTTTTTTTTTAAATATTTATTAAGAGCACATTTTTGAATATCTATACCTGGACTTAATACGATGTAATCAAATTTTGATTTGATAACAAATTTTTTTTTTTAAAAAATATTTTTTATTTTTTATATTTTTTAAAATATAATTATCGTCAAAAACTTTAACATAATTTTTTTTTTTTAGAAATTTTAAGCACGAATTTCCTGATAGGCCCATACCATAAATTAATATTTTCCTGTTTACAAAAATTTTGGTTAACATTATCTTAATTTTAATGTTGCAAGTCCAATCATTGCTAAAATTAAAGAAATAATCCAGAATCTTATAACAACAGTGGACTCTGCCCATCCTTTTTTTTCAAAATGATGGTGTATAGGTGCCATCATAAATATTCTTTTACCAGTCAACTTAAAAGAAATTACTTGAACTATTACAGATACTGCTTCTAATACAAAAAGTCCTCCTGTTATTGCTAATACTATTTCATGTTTTGTAACAACTCCTACAGCACCTAAAGAGCCACCCAATGCTAAAGAACCAGTATCGCCCATGAATATCTTAGCAGGTGGTGCATTAAACCAAAGAAATCCAATTGATGAACCTATAATCGCTCCGCAAAAAACAGCTGCTTCGCCAACTCCTTCGATGTAAGGTATCAAAAGGTATTCAGCAAAAATAATATTGCCTGATACGTAACTTATAAATGCAAAACACCCTGCAACTAAAATTACAGGCACAGTAGCTAATCCATCAAGACCATCTGTTAAATTAACTGCATTAGATGATCCAACAATTACAAACAAGTAAAAAGGAATAAAAAACCACCCTAGATTTATCACTAAATTTTTAAAGAAAGGAAAATACAAATTATTTGTTATATCTGAGTCTACAAATTTGTACAAAATTACTAGAGAAATTAAACCAAGTATTATTTGAATTAAAAATTTTAATTTCGATGAAATCCCTGAAGAATCATTTTTTTTTATTTTTTTATAATCATCAAAAGCTCCAAGTGTACCAAATGAAAAGGTTATAAAGATTAACAACCAATTGTAAGGATTATATAGATCAGACCATAAAAATACCCCAACAAAAAGTCCAATTAAAATTAGAACCCCTCCCATTGTTGGTGTGCCAATTTTTTTGATAAGGTGTTCTTTCGGACCGTCTAATCGAATTGGGTTTGTAATTTTTTTTGTTGAAAAATAACTTATAAACCTATCTCCAATTAAAAAAACAACTATCATTGACGTAATAACAGCTAAACCGGTTCGCACAGTTAAAAAATTAAAAAAATTTAAAAAAGAGTAAGTATCAGAATAATTAGTTAACAAATTATATAGCATTATAAACTTTGAATTATTTTGTTTAAACCTGTTGAATTAGATCCTTTTACCATTAAATAACTATTATTTGGTAATTCATTATTTATTAATCTGCAAATATCCATTTTATTTTTTATTATTCTTCCTCTAATTTGTGGTTTTAATTTGTTAAATGTATGTTTAGTATGATCTCCATAAACGTAAATTTTATTTATTCTTGCTTTATTTATATATGACGCAATTTTAATATGAAGTTTCTTGGAATATTTTCCGAGTTCAAGCATGTTACCTAATAGAAGAAATTTTTTGTCATTTTTTTTATATAAAGAGTCATATCTTTCTAATGCAAATTTTAATGATAGTGGGTTTGAATTATAACTCTCATCAATAATTGTTATTTTTTTGGGCCCTTTTTTAAAATTGATCAAAGATCCTCGGCTTTTGGGAATGTCAAAACCAGAAAATAAATAACGATTAAGTTTTTTAACATCAAAATAAACACTAATTATACTCACTGACGCAAGAATATTATCTATATGATTAGATAAATATTTAGAGACAAAAAAAGTTTTTGTTATTCCTTTAATTTTTATATTCATTGCATAACCTGTTTTGTTTTTTTTTTGACTTAAATAAAAAATATCAGCACGACGATTGGTTTTACTATATGTTAAAATTTTAAGTCCACGATTTTTTGATTTCTTTAAAAAATATTTATAATACTTATCATCCATATTTATAATCATTGTTCCATCACTTATAATATTATCTATTATTTCTGCTTTAGCTTTTGCAATTTGGTTAAGATCATTAAAGTTCTTAATGTGTGCGTAAGATATATTTGTAATAAGACCTAAATTAGGTTTAATCAATTTACTTAGGTAATTTATTTCTCCTTTTTTGTCCATGCCAACTTCTAATACAGCAAATCTAGCAGTTTCTGGTATATTAAAAATACTTAATGGAACTCCAAATTTATTATTATAAGAATGTTTTGAAAAATAAGTTTTTTCAAGCTTATTAAGACAAAAACCCGCTAATTCTTTCACTGAAGTTTTGCCTGCTGAACCCGTTATTGCCACTGTATTAGTATTCAAACATTTCCTTAAAATTGAGTTAATATTATTAAATAGATTCAATGGTTTTTTAAAGAATATTACTTTTGATTTTTTAAATTTATGATTTGATATTGCTATAATTGCACCATTTTTTATAGCTTCATTTGCAAACTTGTTGCCGTCAAATGTTCTTCCTTTAACTCCAAAAAAAATTGAATTTTTATTTATTTTTTTGGAATTTATCGAAGCTAAATTAATAATTCTTTTTTTATTTATAATGTTATATCCCATCGCCTCGTTAAAAATATTTGTTTTAATTGATCTGGATAAATTCCTATTTTTTTTTCTAACAGCTTTTAAAATCTCTAATTTATCGGAAAGAAACTTTTTTGATTTATACTCTTGATAATTTTCATGGCCTTTTCCGGCTATAATACAAACATCACCTGATTGTAAATTTTTTATAGCTGTATTTATAGCTTTTACTCTTGAAGGGATTTCAAAAAATTTTGTTTTTTTTAAACCTTTTTTAATTTGATTTCTTATTGACTTAGGGTTTTCAAGACGTGGATTATCATCTGTAATATAGATATTATTACAGAACTTTCCTGCAACGATACCCATCATTGATCTTTTATCTTCGTCTCTATTTCCTCCACACCCAAAAACTAAAGAAATTTTACTTAGAGGAAAATCTTCTTGAATATTTGATAATAAAGTTTTTAGAGCATGAGGTGTATGTGCATAATCTAATATAACTTTAGATTTATTTTTTAAATTTCCAACTTTTTCCAATCTACCATTAATTGGTTTAATTTTATTTACCGATTTTAAAATATCATTTATTTTTAGACCAGATAAATAGGCGGCTATAATCGCGAAAATTAAATTTTTAATTTGAACATTTCCTATTAGTGATGTTTTGAAAGAGTAATTTTTCTTACCTATTATAATCTCAATTTTTTTTTGGTCGCAAATTTTTTGGATATTTTTTACAAATATAAATGATTTAACATTACCTAGAGAATATTTCTTTAAACTTTTATTTTTAGAAATTTCATTTAATATTTTTGACTCCCTAATTTTTTCATCAAAAATAATATTGCCTCCAAAATTTAATAATTCATTAAAGAGTTTTAATTTTGAATTCAAATAATCTTTAAAACTCTTATGATAATCAATATGATCCCTAGATAAATTCGTAAATATGGCTGTTTTAAACTTTATATCATTTAACCTATGTTGTTTTAATCCGTGACTTGATGCCTCTAGGATTACATTTTCGACTTTAAATTGTTTTAACTTGTATAATATTTTGTGCATACTAACAGGATCTAAAGTTGTATTATTTGTTTTAAGATTAAATTTTTTTGAAATTACACCTAATGTTCCAATAGAAGCAACATTTATTTTATTTAATGACAAAATCTGAGTATAAAAGTTTGCAACTGAGGTCTTTCCATTCGTGCCAGTTACAGCTATAATATTTTTAGGTTTTAACTTATAATACCTGTTAGATACTTCTGATAATAATTTTCTAGGATTTTTGCTGTTGAGGAACAAAATCTTATTTTTACTAAAACCTTCAAATTTTAAATTAGAAATAATTATTTTAGCTCCGTTTTTAATTGCGTTATTTATATAGCTGTTACCTTTTGTATAATTGCCATTTATTGCAAAAAAAATATCATTTAGTTTGCAGTCTTTGCTGTTAAATCTGATATTATTAAATTTTACTTTTTTATATTTTTCTTTTAAGTTGGTTATGACTTTATCTAATAACATCAATTTAAATTCTTAGTATTTTGTGGCTAAAATAGGTCCTATTTTATCAATGATTTTTCCAGCTATTTCCACAGATGTCCATCCAGCAGTATTGAATGGGGTGCCTTTGAAAGATCCAGGTTTGTTTCGATATTTATATATATAATCTCTGGATAACTTTGTGTCTTCTAGTAATATAATTAAAACATATTCAGGATCTGAGATAGGAAAAACAGACGCAAAAGTATTAATTTTTTTTTTTGTATATAAGCCGTTTTCAACAATTAAAGCAGTGCCTGTTTTACCACCAACTTCATAACCGTCTACATCTGAAAGGCCTGCTGTTCCATTTGTTACAACTTTTCTCAAAATAGGATTTAGTTTATTACTTAAATCTTTTTTTAGTATTTTTTTTCTTTTAGACTCATCAAATTCCTTTTTTATCAAAGTTGGATTAACTTGATAGCCACCATTAGATAAAATTGCGTATCCTCTTGCAAGTTGAATTGGTGTAGTAGTAATTCCGTGTCCATAAGATACTGTTTTAAGTTTGCAATCTCTCCATTTAAATGATAACGGACTTCCAATCTCTTCTATATCAAATTCCATTTTATCCGTTATTCCGATAAGACCCAAAAATTCTCTCATTTTTTCTGTACCAACAATTTGTCCAATTTTTACAGAACCTATATTGCTTGAGTTTATTAATATATCTTCTACGCTTAAATCTTTAGGCAAATTTTCATCATATTCTGAAATAGTTCTTCCACCACATTTCATTGTTTTTTCAAGGTTCTCGAACATATCTTTCGGGGAGATTAAATCGTAATGTAAGCCAGCAGCAACTGTAAAAGTTTTAAAAACAGATCCAAGTTCATAAACACCTTTTGTTGCACGATTGATGTATTTTTTATCAGAAATATTTTCTCTATGATTTAAATTAAAATCTGGAATTGAGACTAAGGATAAAATTTCACCATTATTTATATCCATTAGTATACCAGCTCCACCAATATTTTTAAAAATATTTTGTGCGTTTAGCAATTCGTTTCGAACTATGAATTGCAACTCTTTATCTAGTGTTAATACAAGTTGTTTTCGACCGTCTTTTAATTTTTTATCAAATGATTTTTCAATACCAGAAATACCATTATTATCTTCATCGATTTGTCCTAATATATGTGAAAATAGGTTTTTGTCGGGGTAAATTCTTGTTATTTTAGGTTCTAATCTAATTGATTTTTCTCCTAAAAGCTTAATTTCTTGAAATCTTTCAGGAGTTACTTTTTTTTCAACGTAAAAAAAGTTTTTTCCAGAAAGTCTTTTCTTTATATCTGATATATTTTTCTCTGGAAAAGTATACTGTAATTTTACTAGCAATTTTTTTTTATCTTTCACTAATTTTGGATCAATTCCAACGTTTGTGGTAAATACAGATTTACTTATATAATTTCCATTTCTATCGGTTATGTCAGCTCTATTAATTTGATTTATATTATAGTTTTTTTTTTCAAAAATTTTTGATGATAAATATACAATTCTAGTTGAATACAAAATAATGATTATTAATATAATTATAAATATAAAAGCAATTCGATTTAAATTGATATTGAATTTGATGCTATCAAAATTATCTAGATCTAAATTTGAACTGTTAATAGTTATTTTATTACTAGAGTCATCTTTTTTCATCATAATATAAATACTTAAATTTTTTTAATTGCATTGCCTCTAATTCTCCTTCAAAAAATTTTTTTTTTAATTCAAATAATCTTTGTGGGGAGCTCAAATAATTGTTTTGTAACATAACCATCTCTTTTTTAATCACCAAAATTTTTTTTTTTTCTTGAGAATTAAATATTTTGGTCTCTAATTCTCTAGTGGAATTTTTGATAATTGAAGTGACTATTATCAAAAATATAACTAAAAAAATAATTATAAATCTCTTCATAATTTTAAAGATAATTTTTCTATATCAAGTAAATATTTAAAATTTTTGTATAAAAATTTAGTGTCTATTATTTTTGAACCATTTCTTTTTATTGCTCTCAACTTAGCTGATCTAGAAGGTGGATTAATTTCAATTTCTTTATTTGATGGTTTGACTACTTTTTTATTAATTAAATTAAAAACTAATTCTTCATTTTGATTTATTGGTATATATCTTGATATAGATCTGTAAGTAGAAATCGTATTAAAAAAAAATTTGCAGATTTTATCCTCTACAGAGTGAAATGTGACGGTTACTATAATTCCTTTATCTGATACAAGATTACAAGATTTAGATAATGCGGAAATTAATTCACTTATTTCTTCATTAACCAAAATTCTTAAAGCCTGAAAGATTTTTGTCGCTTTATTTTTTCTTGTGAAATTTTTTTTTGATAAATTTATTATTCTTACAAGATCCTCCGTATTAATATTATTAACACTTCTTTCTTTAACAATGTTCCTAGCTATTAGTTTTGCCTTTTTTTCATCACCAAAATATTTAAAGATTTGTTCCAGATCATTAACAGGTAGTTTTTTTACAATATCATCAGCTGAAATTTTATTATAACCCATTTTCATATTTAGTTTACCTACATGGTCAAATGACAGCCCTTTTTTTTTATCTTTTATTTGTTTGTAGGAAAAACCTAAATCAAATATTATACCACTTATTTTTTTTGGTAATTTTATGCTATCAATCTCGCTGAATTTTTTATTATGAAACTCAAATCTATTATTAAATTTTTTCTTTAATTTTTTCGCAATATTTTTAGACATAGAGTCCCTGTCAAAGGCGATTACTTTTGTTTTGGGGAACTCTAATATTTTTTTTGTATAACCGCCTTGACCAAATGTACAGTCAATAAATGTGCCTCCATTTTGAGGAGAAATGATGCTTAATACTTCATCAAGTAGAACCGGATAATGTAAATTTTTATCCGATACTATGGTAGCACACATTTATTTTTTTAAAGACCATTAGTTTTTTTGTCTTCTTAAAAATGCAGGAATTTCTAATTCGTCTTCATCAGTTACTACATCTTGATTTTCTAAGTTTTTGTCGTTTAAAATTTCACTATCAGAATTAAAAAGCTGCGGACTATCCTCGCCTAATTCAAAATTTTCTAACCCATTTGAATTTTCAATTTGATTGTCTGGCACATTGGTTTCTGACTCTTTCTCTAAGTTAAGAGGCATTTCATCGTTAAAATTGTTATTATTAAGTTCGCTCTTTATCTCTTCTGAAGATAAATTATTTACAGCCATATTCTCATCGACTAATGAGTTAAGTAGCTCATTTTCAGTACTTTTAATTTCCTCATTTTCAACTTGTAAAGCGTTTGCTCCACTTGTGTTTGATATAAAATTGGTATTATTGTTAATAGTACTATGCTTATTAACCGGATTGTCAAAATAACCTGGGTTTCTATTTTGAATTCTGTGAACCATATTTATTACAGATTTCGACTCTGGCTGCTGGCCATCAAGAGCTGTAGCAACTATTGATACTCTCATTATTCCATCTAAAGCTGGGTCAGTTATTGCCCCTATTATCAACTCTGCCTCTGGATCAACTTCTGCTCTTACTTTATTAACTGCTTCATCTACCTCGAAAAGTTTAAGATCCTTGCCACCTGTAATATTTACCAATAAACCTTTGGCACCTTTTAAAGTGTAATCATCAATTAATTGATTTGTAATTGCCATTTCTGCAGCTTTGGCTGCTCTACCTTCACCCTCAGCTTCACCTGTTCCCATCATGGCTTTGCCCATAGAGCTCATAACATGCTCAACATCAGCAAAATCTAAATTTATCAGACCTGGTCTCACCATCAGGTCAGTTATACTTTGAACTCCATGTAATAAAACATGATTTGAAAGTTCGAAAGATTCTTCAAAAGTAGTTTGCTCACTAGCAACTTTAAATAAATTTTGATTTGGAATTACAATAATTGTGTCCACGTGTTTTCTTAGCTCCTCTAAACCTTGTTGTGCTCTTCTCATTCTAGATGGACCTTCATATAAAAACGGTAAAGTAACAACGCCCACAGTCAATATATTTAGCTCTTTAGCAGCTCTTGCAATTACATGAGCAGAACCAGTGCCTGTCCCACCTCCCATTCCAGCTGTAATAAACACCATGTTTGCACCTTGCAAAACATTAATAATATCGTTTAAAGATTCATCTGCTGCTGCTTGACCAATATCCAGTTTTGAGCCAGCTCCTAAACCTTTTGTTAAATTCAAACCAATTTGAATTTTTTGTTTCGCTTTGCTATGCTTAAGATCTTGTGCATCTGTATTGACAGCAATAAATTCAACACCTTGTAGTCCACTATCTATCATTCCGTTTATAGCGTTTCCTCCTGCTCCTCCAACACCAAGAACTAATATTCTTGGTTTTAATTCCCTAATATCTGGTGTTTTAAAATTAATTGTCATTCTTCCCCCTTTTTAATTATTAAATTGACGTTCCCATTTAAGGCTTGATCTAAAAGCATTTGATTTTTTTTTTGCAGTTACCTTAAATTTTTCATAATTTGCAGGCTCCCATATTTGAAAGGTTTTGCCTTGACCTACAAATAACATATAATTCTTAATTTTAGCGTGCTTAAGGAGCTTGTTTGTCATAAGAATTCTGCCCTCATTATCAAATTGCAAATTTATACTTTCAGAAAGTATAGAAGTTGCAAAATAATCTTTTTTCTCTTCAAATGGATTTAGTAATTCTATGGCGTTTGAAATTTTTTCAATTCTATCCTGGGGCCACGCTTCAATACAGTTGTTGTTAAATGATGGAAAACAAATTACTCCATTATAACCTAAGTTTGATAGATGCGATCTAAAACTAGCAGGCACGGATACCCGACCTTTTTTGTCTAACTTGTTTTCGTAAGTAGATAAAAACATAATTCATAATTTCCCTTATCCCCAAATTTGGGAATATATGGGATATTATGGGTTTTTATTAATACAGTCAATAGTTGTTTTATAATAAGATTCTTATAGAACAAAGAGTGAAACTTGATTAGAGAATTTATTAAGATGCCAGATAAATTATAAGCCGGGTTCTGTCATTTAAACTTATCATTTATCTAGGCTTTAAGTCTCCTTAAAGCTCGAGCAACCAACCCTGATGACTAGCCAAAGACTGCTTTTT